>UMDO01019914.1_pt1 | contig 124042 bp, 93 predicted proteins | sample 1964511 | NCBI WGS metagenome assembly UMDO01 (sample SAMEA4835996, study PRJEB28245) | human gut metagenome | biome: gut microbiome; material: fecal sample | place: Denmark | collected 2008 | reverse complement strand
ACGCTCACGACGCTGGAAGTGCTCGCCGTCGCCCTCGGAGGCACCCTCGGCGCGAGCCGGGGCCTCGGGCTTGTCAAGACGATCGAGCGAGATCTTGCCACGATCGTCAACCTCGATGACGACGACCTTGACCTCGTCGCCCACATTGAGGACGTCCTCGACCTTCTCCACGCGGCCCTTGGCGACGCGGGAGATGTGCAGCAGGCCGTCCTTACCGGGCAGCAGGTTGACGAAGGCGCCGAAGGGCTGGATGGAGACCACGCGACCGGTGTACTCCTCGCCCGGCTCGGGAACCTTGATGATGAGCTTGATGCGCTCGACAGCCTGGTCGACAGACTCGCCGGTGCCGCCGACAAAGACGGTGCCGTCCTCCTGGATGTCGACCGAGGCGCCGGTCTCGTCCTGGATACCGCGGATGACCTTACCGCCGGAACCGATGACGTCGCGGATCTTGTCGGTCGGGACCTGGATGGACACGATGCGCGGAGCGGTGCTGCGCGTGGTGTGGCGCGGCTCGGGGATCACATCGAGCATCTTCTGCAGGATGAAGGCGCGACCCTCCTTGGCCTGCTGCAGGGCGCGGGCCAGAATGTCGAAGGTGAGGCCGGTGGCCTTGTTGTCCATCTGCAGGGCGGTGATGCCCTCGGTGGTGCCGGTGACCTTAAAGTCCATGTCGCCCAGGAAGTCCTCGAGACCCTGGATGTCGGACAGGACCACGGTCTTGCCCTCCTCCTGGATCAGGCCCATGGCGATACCGGAGACCGGGCGCTTAATGGGCACGCCGCCGTCCATAAGGGCGAGCGTAGAACCGCAGGTCGAAGCCATCGAAGAGGAGCCGTTAGACTCCATGACCTCGGAGACGACGCGGATGGCGTAGGGGAACTCGTTCTCGTCGGGGAGCACCGGAAGCAGAGCGCGCTCGGCCAGGTTGCCGTGACCGATCTCGCGGCGCTTGGGGCTGCCCATGCGGCCGGTCTCGCCGGTGCAGAACGGCGGGAAGTTGTAGTGGTGCATGTAGCGCTTGCCCTCGGTGGGCTCGATGGTGTCCAGACGCTGGCCCTCGTTGAGCATGCCGAGCGACAGGACGGAGAGCACCTGGGTCTGGCCACGCTGGAACAGGCCGGAACCATGAACGAGCGGCAGGTAGTTGTCCTTCACCATGATGGGACGGATCTCGTCGGCGGCACGGCCGTCGACGCGCTCGCCGGTCTCGACGACCATGGTGCGCATGGCCTTCTTCTCGAGTTTCTTGAGCGCCACGGGGATCTCGCGCTCCCAGGCGGCCTGCTCCTCGTCGGTGAACTCGGCACGGATGGACTCCTTCAGAGCCTCGACCTTGCCGATACGGGAGAGCTTGTCGGCGTCGCGAAGGGCGGCTGCCATCTCGTCGTAGTGGGCGAAGATGCGCTCCTGGACCTCCTCGACGGGCTGGTCGAGCGGGTACTCCTTCTTGACGATGGGGCCGTTGACCTGCTCCCACTCGGCAACGAACTCGTCCTGAGCCTGGCAGAAGGCAGCAAGGGCCTCCTGGCCAAACTTCATGGCGGCGAGCATGTCGTCCTCGGAGATCTCCTCGGCGCCGGCCTCGACCATCGAGATGAAGTCGGCAGAGCCGCCCAGCTCCAGGTCCAGATCGGAGTTCTCGCGCTCCTCGTAGGTGGGGTTGACGATAAACTCGCCGGTCTCCACGTTGCGGCCGATGCGCACGCAGGCAAGCGGGCCCTCGAAGGGCACGCCGCCAAGCGTCATGGCCAGGGAAGCACCCATAACGTTGATGACGTCGAAGGGGTTGACCTGGTCGGCGACGAGCGAGGTGGCGACGATGTGCACCTCGTTGCGGAAGCCGTCCGGGAAGCTCGGGCGAATCGGACGGTCGATCATGCGCGCGGTGAGCGTGGCCTTCTCGCTGGGACGGCCCTCACGCTTGAGGTAGCCACCCGGGATGCGGCCGGCTGCGTACATCTTCTCGTTGAAGTCGACGGTCAGCGGGAAGAAGTCGTAGTTCTTGCGCTCCTTGGAGACGACCACGGTGTCGAGCATCGTGGTGTCGCCCTGCTTGACCAGGCAGGCGCCGGTGGCCTGCTTGGCAAGCTCGCCCGACTCAAAGGTGTAGGTCTTGCCGTACAGCTCAAAGGTCTTGGATACGAGTGTCATTGTTCTCCTTTACCCCACAGGCCCCTTGCCTGCGGGCTTCTCATGTGACGCGGGCCCCCTGCCCCCGCCACGCTTCAGAGCGTGATTGTTCACGCCCTTACACAAAAAGAGCGCCCCGCTGCGCAGGACGCTCTTAGCATGTACAAATCCTACTGGATGTTGTCGCGGATGCCCAGAGCCTTGATGAGCTCACGGTACTCGACGATGTCGTTCTTCTTGATGTAGGAGAGAAGACGACGACGACGACCGACGAGCATGAGCAGGCCACGACGGGTGTGGAAGTCCTTCTGGTGGGACTTCATGTGCTCGGTCAGCTCCTTGATGCGCTCGGACAGGATGGCGACCTGAACCTTGGGGTTGCCGGTGTCGACCGGGGTGTTACCGAACTGGGCAGTCAGCTCCGCCTTGCGCTCTTTGGAAACAGTCATTGTTTCACCTTTCGTTTCTTGTCGCCCGCAGGCGACGCTATTCGCCTCGGACTGGGAAGCCGCCGGTGGAGCGAACAACCAAGATCGAGGTACCAACAGGTCGGTATGTTACCACAAGCAGCCCGCGCCTGCGCATCATCACCGACCCAACATGAATTCCATCGCGCGGAGGCGCTGATCGGTATGTGTTGCCGCCCAGACATGCGAAAGCCCGAGCAAAAACGCCGCAGTATGCGGGTCGATCTTTTGATCCATAAGCTCGTCGAAGGTCATGCCCATAAGGGCTCGTAACCAGGCGACCTCACCGGTCGACACAAGCTCGGCACCCGGAACGCTCGACGCGCACGACCCGCATAGCAAGCCACCCGCCTGAGACGAAAAATACGACAGCATAGGGTCGCCGCACGAAACACAGGCAGAAAAATCGGGTCGATACCCGATATGCGACAGCAGTTTAAAGACAAAGGCGGCTACCAGGAGGTCCATGTGCGCCGTATCGAGGCCGCCGCCCACAAGTTCTAAGGCGCGCGAGGAAATGGCAAAGGTAAATGGATCCTCGGCATCCTCAAACGAACATACACGCGCGACCTCGGCAATCGCGCTCGCCGCACAGGTCGCCTCGTAATCGGGGGCGGCGCCAAGGGGAGCCTCCAACAACTCGGCCTGCGACACGATGTCAAGCGAGCGTCCGTGCGCGAGCAGCATATCAACCGTGCAGAACAGCTCGCAGCGCGCCGCCAAGCGACCGCCAGGCTTGCGCGCGCCCTTTGCCACGGCACGCACCTGGCGGCCTAGCTCGTCAAGCATCGTCAAGATCAAATCGGTTTCCTTGAGCTTGGTCTTGTCGAGGACGAGCACTTTCGTGCGATATGTGCGAGAACCTGCCATATGCGTTCGAAAGGTTAGTCTTCGGCGTTATACCCAAAGCGGCGGATTTGGGCCTCATCGTCGCGCCAGCCGGCCTTGACCTTCACGTCCAGCTCCAAAAAGACCTGCGTGCCAAAGATACGCTCAAGATCGCGACGGGCGTCGATACCGATATGTTTGATCATCTCGCCGCCCTTGCCGATGATGATGCCCTTTTGGCCCTCGCGCTCGACGTAAATGGTGGCATGCACGCGCAGCACCTTCTTGGTCTGCTCGAGCGCATCGCAGATCACGCCCACGGAGTGCGGGATCTCGTCACGGGTGCGGCGCAAGACTTTCTCGCGCACAAACTCGGCGACAAGCGTCTCGTCGGAAGCATCGGTACCCATATCTTCGGGGAACCAACGCGGACCCTCGGGCAAAAACTGCGCAACGGTCTCAATGAAGGCGTCGACGTTGAAGTTCTTCACCGACGAGGTCACGATCTCGTCGTCGTATTCCATAAGCTCATGCGCTGCCTTGAGCTGCTCCATGACCTGTGCGGGGTCGGCCTCGTCGGCCTTGGTGAGCACCAGGACCTTCTTGCAGCGGGTGCCTCTGACGCGCTCGGCAACCCAGGCGTCTCCCCTGCCGATGGGCTTGGTGGCATCAATCAAAAACGCGACGACGTCAACGTCATTGAGCTCGAACAGGGCGCTTTTGTTGAGCTCGGAGCCCAGACCGTCCTTGGGCTTATGGATACCCGGGGTATCGACAAAGACCAGCTGGTAGCCGGGACGGTTAACCACGGCGCGCATGCGGCGGCGAGTCGTCTGGGCCACCGGCGAGGTGATGGCGACCTTTTTGCCATAGCAGGCGTTGAGCAGCGTGGACTTACCGGCGTTGGGACGACCGACCAGGGCCACAAAGCCGCTGCGGAAACCGGGCTCCACATCGCCAAAGCCCAGAGACGTCTCGTCCTCGTCACATAGGGCGTCAAGCTCCTCGTCGCTCATGCCCTCAAACGGGTCGAATTCTTCTACCTCGTCAAGCGAATCGGCATCCACGACCTCATCCAGAACCTCGTCGTCCAGAACCTCATCGGTAGGCTGCATATTGTCGGACATGGGAATCCCTTTCTAAATAAAGCCAAGCGCGTGAGCAAAGACCAGCAGGCTCACGATTGCGGCGGTGATGGAAAGAACGTACACGGAAGCGGCGGCGATATCCTTGGCGCGCTTCGCCAGCGGATGAAGTTCCTGAGTCGCCAGGTCGACGATCGCCTCCATGGCGGTATTGCACAGCTCGCCGTGAATCACCAGGCCACAGCAGATGATAACCGTGGCCCACTCGGCAATGTCGAGGCCGACGATGCAGCCGGCAATGACGGTACACACGCCCGCCGCGAGCATGACCTTGATATTACGTTCGGTTTTAACGGCGGTGACAAAGCCCTCCATGGCGTAGGAGAACGACTTTAAAAAAGACGGATGGTCCTTGTTCGATCCGGGAATCATAGACGGCTCCTAGTCGTGGGCATGGTTGGTGATGGGACCGACATGGACCAACTTGGGGTCCTCGCCGCGCTCGAGCGCCAGATCGCGCAGGATGGCATCCTCGCGGGCCTCCATGACCTCGGCCTCGTCGTCCTCGATGTGGTCATAGCCCAGCAGGTGCAGCATACCGTGCACAAGCATTAGCCGGCACTCGTCGGCGGGACTGTTACCAAAACCGGGAGCCTGGCGAGCAATAACCTGCGGCGCCAAGATAATATCGCCGAGCTCAATCGTCTCGTCAGCGGGAATGTCCTCATCAAAGGCAGAGTCGCACTCAAACGAGAGCACATCGGTGGTACGGTCGATACCGCGCCACTCGTGGTTGAGCTCGTGCATCTCGTCCTCGTCGACATACGAAAGGGAAATCTCGACTTCACGCTCAGCGCCCTCGGCGGCAAGCACAACCTCGCAGATGTGCTCCACCTCATGCGCGTCGAGCAGCGTATCGAGCTCGGCATCGTTGCTGATCAATACACTCAACGGGACTCCTTTCGGTCACGTACGCGCTTCTCGCGCACATCATCATAAGTATCGTATGCCTCGACGATACGTCCCACCAAGGCATGGCGCACCACGTCGGCACGCTCGAGGTGCGAAAATGCGACATCATCGACACGGCCCAAAATCTTCTCGACATCCGCCAAGCCACCACGACGACCCACCAGGTCACGCTGGCTCAGGTCGCCGGTAATCACGAACTTGGAGTTGAAGCCCAGGCGCGTCAGGAACATCTTCATCTGCTCGGGCGTGGTATTTTGCGCCTCGTCGAGCACCACGAAGGCATCACTCAGCGTGCGGCCGCGCATGTAGGCAAGCGGGGCAATCTCGATCACACCACGCTCCATGAGCTCGTCGGTACGCTCACGATCCATCATGTCAAACAGGGCATCGTAGAGCGGACGCATGTAAGGGTCGATTTTTTCCTCGAGGGTGCCGGGCAAAAAGCCCAAATTCTCCCCCGCCTCGACAACGGGCCGCGTAAGGACCAGGCGACCCACCTCGTGGCGCTTGAGCGCGGCGACGGCGAGCGCCATGGCTAGATAGGTCTTACCGGTACCGGCGGGGCCCAGGCCAAACGTGATGGTATGCGAGCGGATGGCATCAACATAGCGCTTTTGGCCGAGCGTCTTGGGACGAATGACGCGGCCGCGATACGACAGCAGCACGTCATCGCGCAGCGACGAGACGTCGTGCTCGCCATCGCGCAGGACAGCCAAGCAACGCGAGACGTCGTCGGCAGACAGCGTGCGACCGGCAGCCGCCTCGCGAAAAGCGTGTTCGAAAAAACGCGCCACGAGTTCGACCTCGTCCGGGTCGCCGCTCACGGCAATCTGGTCACCGCGCGCAACCACATGGGCGCGAACCAAGTCTTCAACCGCGCGAAGGACAGCGTCGCCGGCGCCCAAGACGCGCGAAGGGTCAATCCCCTCGGGAACGGTAAGTCTAATCTTCGAGGCTTCCATGGACCTCCCTGCGAGCATGGACTAAGCCGGAATCATCGACTCCGATGATAGCAACATCGAGCAGGCACGGGGCCTTGAGCCCGCAGACATCGTCAAGACGGGCATGATGGAAGGAGCCGAGCGTCAGGTTGTCGCCATACTCGAGCACCGCACGCTCGACCGTGCCCACGCGGCGGCGGGCATCGGCAATCGCAAGCTCCTGAGCGGCGGCACGCATGCGGCGGCTGCGTTCGGCCATAATCTCGGGCGGTACCTGATCGGGCATATCGGCCGCAAGCGTGCCCGGACGCTTGCTATAGCGGAAGACATGCATGCGCGAAAAGCCCACGCGACGGCACAACGCCAGCGACTCCTCGAACTCCTCGTCCGTCTCGCCGGGAAAGCCGACGATGACGTCGCAAGAAAGTGACGCCTGGGGCAGATTGGTACGAATCATGCGTACCGTGTCCTCAAAGGCCTCCGCGCTATAGGGACGACCCATGCGATGCAGGGTTGCCGTACAGCCGGACTGCACGGGAAGATGCAAGAACGGCGCGATTCGCTGCGGATAGCGCGCCATCACCTTGAGCAGGCGCTCGGAAATGTCCATGGGCTCCACTGAAGAAATGCGCACGTGGGCAATCGTAGTGCGCTCCATAATGGCCTCGAGCAGCTCATCGATCTCCACGTGTTCGTCAGTCGCGCTCTTGCCGTCATAGGCGCCCAGGTTCACGCCAGTCAGCACCACCTCGGGCACACCGGCCTCCTGGGCCTCGCGCACCTGCTCGAGCACGGACTCGACAGGCACGGAGCGCTCGGGGCCGCGTGCCTTCCACACAATACAATACGTGCAGCGGTGATTGCAGCCGTCTTGGATCTTCACGCCCAGACGCGAGCGCCCCAGAGCATCGACCACATCGCTGTCGCTGCAGGCAGCCACACTATCGGATTCGACACCCAGTACCTCGCAGACACGCTCGGCGACGTCGATTTTCGACGGCTCGGCAATCACACGGTCCGAAAGCTCTAATAGCTCTTCGGGATGCAGGTTGACGACGCAGCCGGTCACGACCACGTAGGGCTCGCCTGGATATGACAGCGCATGACGGACGGCCTTGCGGGTCTTGGCCTCGGCCTCGCCCGTCACGGCGCAGGTATTGATTACGATCAGGTCGGCATCCTGGGGCTCCACCATCGCAAAGCCCTGGTGCATAAGATCGGCAGTGATACGGTCGGACTCAACCCGGTTGACGCGACAGCCAAGGTTGACGACGGAAATATGGGGTGCGAGCAAGCGGGCTCCTTAATCGAGGATATCGTCGAGGGCGCTCTTGATACGATCGGTTACCGACTTCTTGCCGGAAGCGACGTCATCGCCCATCTCGTCGGCAAAAGCGCGGAGCAGCTCGCGCTGCTTGTTGGAAAGGTTCGTGGGAACGACCACGCGCAGCTGCACGACCAGTCGACCGCGTGAGCCGCCACCGCCGATGCGCGGCATGCCGAAATTGTTGACGCTGACGGTGTCGCCATACTGCGTGCCAGCGGGGACGCACACCTTGACGACCTCGTCGGGCATAATGCCCTCGACCTCGATCTCGCAGCCGAGCGCGGCCTGCGCAATGGAGATATCGCTCACCAGGTACAGATCGTCGCCATTGCGCTTAAAGCGCTCGTGGTCGGCGACACGCACGTTGACGATCAGGTCGCCCGAGGGCTCACCGCGAAGGCCGGCCTCGCCAAAGCCGCTCACGCGCAGTTGGCGACCGGTCGAGACGCCGGCGGGAATATCGATATCGATCTTTTCGTGCGAAGGCGTGCGGCCCTGGCCGTCACAGGTCTCGCAGGGATGATCGATGACTGTGCCCTCGCCGTGGCAGTCGGGGCAAGGCGAAGAGGACTGGACCTGGCCCAAAAAAGAGCGCTGGACCGTGGTGACATAGCCCGTGCCGTGGCAGCGGCTGCACTGCTTTTCGGTCGCACCGTCAGCCTTGCCCGTACCGTTGCAATCCTCGCAGGGAGCAAGGCGGTCATAGCTGATCGTCTTTTTACAGCCAAGCGCAGCTTCCTCGAGCGTCACCGAAAGCGAGATGGCCATATCGCGACCGCGACGGCGCTCGCGCCGGCTGCGGGCACCACCGCCGGCGCCGCCGCCAAAGAATGACGAGAACAGGTCATCCATGCCCATACCGCCAAAGATATCGTTGATATCGACATAGCCGGAGCCACCAGGGCCATCGGCGGTACCAAAGCGATCGTAATTGGCACGCTTCTGCTCATCGGAAAGGACAGAATAAGCCTCGTTAAGCTCCTTGAACTTGGCCTCGGCCTCGGGGTCGTCCGAAACATCCGGGTGTACCGTACGGGCTTTCTTTAGAAACGCGCGCTTAATGGTCCGCGCGTCGGCATCCTTATCGACGCCAAGTACCTCGTAGTAATCCCTATTTTCCGACACGACCGAATCCTTCCGACTTTCAATATTGTCACAGTGCGTCCTATACCCATGCAGGGCCGACCGCAAACAGAGGGTTTGATGTTATTGCATCCCGTAGGGCGAAAGCATCGCGCGCTGCGAGCAGCTCGCAAACCACACCGACACAAGCGCGAACATGAAGCCGTTGGCGAAACCGTTGGCGAACTGCATCGCGCCACGCTTCCACCATAGCAGGCTACGGTGAAGTACCCCATCCGAGAGCACCATGAACAGGCCCATGGCAAACGGAATAAAACACATCACGGCAAAGGCCGAGAACACGCCCGAGATGGCCGACAGCACCAAAAACGGCGCGACGATGCCCATCAGGTAAAAGCCGGTACGGGCCTTGCCCTCCAGGCGCTCGGCCTCCACATGGGCGCGACCGACCAGGTCACCACCCGTGGCGCCATTGGTACCGGCATGGCCCATGCCGCTAATGCGAACCTCGTCGCCGTCGTGCGTGCCGGCAGGAAACTCAATCGTTTGCTCGGAGGTCACGCGGGTACGGCCGCTGCCGCCGCAATCGGGGCACGGATCGGCTACGACCTTGCCCGAGCCACCGCACTCGGGGCAAACCGACTGAAACGTGCCGGCGCCAAACAGGAAGGACAGGTCCACATCGATATGGCCGCGCCCGCCGCAGCTTGGGCAGGTATGGGCATGCTCGGAGGAGACAGATCCCGAGCCGCCGCAGTGTCCGCACGTATCGAATCGCGTGTAGCGAACGGTTTTGCGGGCACCGCCCTTGGCCTCCTTGGCATCGAGCTTGATGTCGACGACCACGTTGGCACCGCTTTCGGGATTGTAGGCCGCCCGCCCGCGACGCGGCTGGCCCCAAGCGCCGCCAAAGGGAAAACCGCCCTCAAAGGGATTGCCGTACCCGGCGCCGCCGGCATAGCCGCCACCGTAGGGCGAGGCCGAAGGTGCGCCCGCAAAGGGATTGCCCGAGCGCATGGCATCATAGCGCGCACGCTTCTGCTCGTCCGAAAGCACGGCGTATGCCTCGGAAACCTCTTTGAACTTTTCCTCGGCATCCGGCTCTTTGTTGACGTCCGGATGGAGCTTACGGGCCTTCTGCTGGAAGGCCTTTTGAATATCACGCGAGGTGGCGTCCTTAGAAACACCGAGAATCTCGTAGTAATCTTTTTCGTTCATCGTCGCCATGCGCGGCAACCTCCTGCTCAAAGCAGCGTATATCTTGCGGTAATTCTACCCAAGCAGTCTATGCTAGACCCCAAAACAGCTCGAACAGAACATTTCCATCGAGCCAACCCAGGTGTGTCGGCGCTAAACGGGCGCGGGCGCGACCTGTGATAACGTCTTTCGAGGCGACGCGCCCCGCATATCCCTCGACGCCATCGGGCACCCACGTGGCAAGACCCAATTCGAGTGCGTGATCGCAGGCAGCTGCCAGCTCATCCGTTGGGATGACGCGGGCCGCGCGAACCAACAGGTCGGGCCCAACACCGCGCGTCATGCGACAAGCGAGCATCAGGTCTTCGGCCGCAGCCTCGCGCTGCGACAGATATTCGACCTCGAACGCCGTCGCGTCATCGTCGCGTTGCACCAGACGCACGCGGTGCGCATCGCCTCGAGAAGACACGCCGGGGAACAGCCCGGCCAAGCGGTCGAAATCCCCAGCATCAAGCATACCGGCGGCAGAACGGCCCAGGCCCAGATAACCCTGGCCGGTCCAGTAGGCAATGTTATGGGCGCACTCATGGCCGTCGAGCGCGTAGCTCGCCACCTCATACGGGTGATAGCCAGCCGCCCCCAGGCGCTCGCGCGCCACGTCCATGCAGGCGGCCTGAAAATCCTCATCAGGCTCGAGCGACTCGTCGCGGCACGCCATGAGATAGAAGGGCGTCCCCTCCTCGAGCGTGAGCGGGTAAACCGACACATGATGCGGAGCCGCCGCCAGCACGCCATCGAGCGTGCACCTCCAACTCGATGCGGTCTGCCCGGGAAGTCCGCACATAAGGTCGCACGACACGTCAAGCCCAGCGTCCTTGACCGTCGCAATGGCAGCGAGCGCACGATCGGCATCGTGGATGCGGCCGATGGCGGAAAGTTCGGTGTTATCGAGCGTTTGCACGCCCAGAGAGACGCGTGTGACACCAGCCTTAGCAAGCGCAGCGGCAAGCTCGGCGGTCAGCGACTCGGGATTGGCCTCGCAGGTAAACTCAACGGGGGCGCACCACGCACGAATACGCCGCGCCAGCTCCACCAGGCGCTCCCCCGCCAGCGACGGCGTGCCGCCGCCAACATAGACGGTGCGGATCCGATCGAGGGCCCCGGCATTGCCAAAAGCATCGAGGCGCGCATACAACTGCTCAAAATAGGCATCGAGCGCGGCGCCCAGCTCACACGGAGCGAAACTGCGCGAATCAAAGTCGCAGTAGCGGCACTTTTGGGCACAGAACGGCACGTGCGCATACAGCGCGGTAACGGCCACCCTTAAGCCTCCAGCGGATGAGGTGGCACCGATTCGCCGGCGGCAAGGGCAGCCTCGCAGGCCACCACATCGCGCTCGATCTCATCGACCAGTGCCATGAACTCCTCATACGTGGAGCAGCGCACCACCTGGGCACGCCAAGCGGCGGCATGGGGCATGCCTTTTAAGTACCAGCTTGCGTACGTGCGGGCGCGCGACATGAGCGGCAGGAGCTCATGCGTCAGCGTTAGGTGCTCACGCAGGGCGTCCAGGCGCTCGACGGAGCTGCGCGGCGGCACCGGTATGCCATCGAGCGCAAGGGCGCGAGCATCGCCAAAGACCCAGGGATTACCGTAGATACCGCGCGCGATAAACACCGCGCTGGCACCCGAGTTACGCAGGTGCTCCGCGGCATCCTCGGCGCAGAACACGTCACCCGAACCGATCACGGGAATCTCGACGGCATCTGCGACCTCATCGACGACTGACCAATCGGCCTGGCCCGTGTAGAGCTGCGTGGCGCAACGACCATGCACGGCGACTGCGGCAGCCCCTGCACCCTCAAGCATCTGGGCAAATGTCGCGGCATTGCGGTCCTCGGCATAAAAGCCCTTGCGAATCTTGACGGTCACGGGCACGTGCGCCGCACCCACCGTGGCCTCGACGATCTTCTCCGCCAGCTCGGGCGTTCGCATAAGCGCCGAGCCCTCGCCCTTGGTAACGACCTTGCGGGCGGGGCATGCCATATTGATATCGATGAGCGACAGGCGATTGCCAACGCGTTCCTCGACGGCGGCGACGGCGCTCGCAAACTGATCGGGCTTGGATCCAAAGAGCTGCACACAAATCTGCTGCTCCTCGTCGGCCGGTAGCACCAGGCGCCAGGTCTTGTTGCTGGCATAGGCAAGGCCCGCCACGCTCACCATCTCGCTGTAGGCAAGGTTGGCACCGCGGCGGCGGCACATGATGCGGTAGGCAGGGTCGGTCACGCCCGCCATGGGAGCCATAAGGAACGGCTGCTCGGCATAAGCGCCCAGCAGCCACTGACTATATTCGGAGAGCGTCATAGACCTACTCGTCCACCTTGAGAATCGCCATAAACGCCTCCTGCGGGACCTCGACCGAGCCAATGGCCTTCATGCGCTTCTTGCCCTCTTTCTGCTTCTCGAGCAGTTTGCGCTTACGCGAAATATCACCGCCGTAGCACTTGGCAAGCACGTCCTTGCGACGCGCCTTGACGGTGGAGCGGGCAATGATCTTATTGCCGATAGCACCCTGGATGGGCACCTCGAACAGCTGGCGCGGAATAATCTCCTTGAGCTTGTCGCACAGGCCGCGGGCAAGACCGTAAGCCTTATCCTTGTGGACGATAAACGACAGCGCGTCCACCTCGTCGCCCGAAAGCAGGATATCGAGCTTCACGAGCTCGGATGGACGGTACTCGTTGAACTCGTAGTCGAGCGAGGCATAGCCCTTGGTGCGGCTCTTGAGCTGATCAAAGAAGTCCAAGATGAGTTCGGCGAGCGGCATATCAAAGCGCATCTCGACCGATTTGCTCGTGAGATGGATCATGTCGGTCGTCACGCCGCGGTGCTCGATGGCGAGCTGCATGACGGCACCCGTATACTCGGGAGGACAGATGATCTTGGCCTTGAGGTACGGCTCCTCAATGCGCTCGATACGCGTGGCCTCGGGCAGGTCCTGCGGGCTGCGGACATCGATCATCTCGCCATCGGTCTTGTACACGTGATAGTCGACCGAAGGACTCGTGGCAATGAGGTCCAGGTTGAACTCACGCTCGAGACGCTCCTTGACGACCTCCATGTGCAGCAGGCCCAAGAAGCCCACGCGGAAGCCAAAGCCGAGCGCCACGGACGTCTCGGGCTCCCACACCAACGACGGGTCGTTAACGTGGAGCTTATCGAGTGCGTCGCGCAGGTTCTCGTAATCCTTGTTATCAATGGGGAACAGGCCCGTGTAGACCATGGGCTTGGCCTCGCGGTAGCCCGGAAGCGGCTCGGGGCAGGGGTTCGACGCCCAGGTAAGGGTGTCGCCCACGCGAACGGCCTCGGGGTCCTTCAGGCCCGTGACCACGTAGCCGACCTCGCCAACCGTCAGCGCATCAACCGGGGTCTCGGCAGGACGCTTGACGCCCACGCCGTCGACCAAAAAGTCGCCCTCGGCTTGCATCATACGCAGCGTATCGCCCTTTTTGATGGAACCATCGAAGACGCGCACCGTAGCCACCACACCGCGATACTCGTCAAAGTACGAATCCAGAATGAGCGCTTTGAGCGGAGCGCTTGCATCGCCCTTAGGCGGAGAGATCAAAAAGACGATGGACTCAAGCAGATCGTGAATGCCCTCGCCGGTCTTGCCCGATACGCACACGGCATCGTCGGCAGGAATCGCCAGGTCGTCCTCGATCTCGGTCTTGACCTCGTCGGGATGGGCCGAGGGCAGGTCGATCTTGTTGATGGCCGGCACAATGTCCAGATTGGCGTTCATGGCGAGCGTCGCGTTAGAGACGGTCTGCGCCTCGACGCCCTGCGTGGCGTCGACAACGAGCACCGCGCCCTCACAGGCTGCCAGCGAGCGCGAGACCTCATAGGTAAAGTCCACGTGGCCCGGCGTATCGATCAAATTGAACTGATACGTCTCGCCATCGTCGGCGTCATAAGACACGCGAACGGCATTGGACTTGATCGTGATGCCGCGCTCGCGCTCGATATCCATGGTGTCGAGCAGCTGCGACTCCATGTCGCGCTCGTCGACGGTATGGGTGAGCTCGAGAATGCGGTCACTGATCGTGGACTTGCCATGGTCGATGTGCGCAACAATCGAGAAGTTGCGGATGTGGGAAATGTCAATTGAAGTATTCATGCGGACTATCTTACCCGAGCGGTACAAAAAATGGAGCCTGTTCCATAAAACAGGCTCCATTTATGCGCGTAATCTGTGTGGTGTGAAATTTACAACTTAAGCGTTGATGCTGTTCACGAGCTTGGCAAGACCGGACTTGCGGTTGGAAGCCTGGTTCTTGTGGATAACATGCTTGGCGGCAGCCATGTCGAGACGCTTGGTGACGGTCTTGAGGGCAGCCTGGGCTTTCTCGGCGTCGCCCTCGGCGACGGCGGACTGGACGTGCTTGGTCAGCGTCTTGAGCTCGGACTTGACAGCCTTGTTACGCATGCGAGCTGCCTCATTGGTGCGGATACGCTTCTTCTGAGACTTGATGTTTGCCACTTCTGGAGTTCCTTTCGAGTTCCTTGCAAAAAATGTATGACACCTCTGAGACACGGTGAGGTCATGCAAGCGCCTACTATAGCACGCTCCCCCTCAAAGGGATAGAACGAATTTGTCAAATAGGCAGGTATCATCACGATTTTCTCAAGATGTTCGTAATCCAGAGCAAAAGCGCGGTCTCAGAATCGGCCGAACCCTTGAGCGCGAGCTCCACATCAACGGCACCCTCGAGCGCTGCGACGAGCTCTGCCATCGAAAAGCGACGTGCCCAGGTCAGGTGATTCTTGACCTGCCAGGACTGGAGCTTGAGCGTTGCGGCCAGCTCACGACCCTGTCCGCGCGCATCGAGCGCCTTGGCAACGATAAGCTCGCGAATGCGGCCGCACAACAATGTGTAAGTCCACACGTAGCTCTTGGCGGGCAGTAGATTGAAGAGCTCGAGCGAGCGGCGCATGTCACGGGCCGAGACTGCATTGAGAAAGTCCCAGGGTTGAACCTCGGCCGTACGTACAATCCAGCGCTCCACATCGGCAAGCTCAATCTGGGGCGCCTCGACCATCTGGACAAGCTTAGCCAAGTCGTTATCGAGCATGCGGGTGTTCTCGCCCGAGCGAGAAACGAGCTCCTCGGCGGCCGCCGTCGAGATCGACTTGCCGTGCTGCGTCGCCATCTGTTGCACGCGGCGCGGTAACTCCCAGCGCTTGGTGCCGGAGCAATCGATCACGGCCTTCTTGTCGATCTTGGCGATCGCCTTATACAGGCGCGTGTTCTTGGCAAGCGAGTCGGCGATGATGAGGCAGACCGTCGTGGGGCTGGGACTCGCCAGATAGTCGACAAGCGGCTCCGAGACCGCCTTAGCGAGCTTTGAGCAGCCATCAAGGATTACCAAGCGAAACTCGCTGCCCATCGGAAAGGTGTTAAGCGATCCGATAATGGACTCGATATCGGGGTCCTTGGTCATGTCGCGCTCGTCGAGGTTGAACTCGACCATTCCCGACTTTTCCAGACGCGCCTTCATACGCGAGACGGCGTGATCGCGCTTGACGCCGTCGGTACCGACGATCAGATATGCCGGCAGCAGACCGGTTTCGGACATTACGCTCCCCTCCCGCAGGCCTTCGTATTCGTTCCGTGCCATTCTAGCCCAGGGGCCCACCACACGCCATCGACGTCGTCACGGTCGCTGGCATCGCATCGCAAAGCCATTCGCAGTCGGCATGACGGTAATGTCGCCGTGTTCGATAGTGCACGCGAACACGCCGCCCGCATCCTTAACGGCATCGATGCAGGCATCGGACGGATGGCCGTATCGATTCCCCTCGCCCGCGCTCGCGAGGGAAAGCTCGGGCTTCAAGACGTCCAGCAACTCACCATCGACTGAAACCTTAGAGCCGTGATGCCCAAGTTTAAGGACATCGATATCCCCCACCTCCTGCACGAATTCCCGTTCTTGGTCGAGCTCGGCATCGCCGGTGAGGAGCATACGCAGGCCCTTGCCTTCCTGAACATAAGAGAGCAGCAGGACAAGCGAGTCATCATTTCCCTCGCCATCCACGGACTCGAATGGCCACATCACGCGGGCGCAAAATGAGCCGATGTCGACCGTATCCCCAAGGCGCACCTGCCGATACTCAACGCCAGGTCGGTTCAATACCTCGGCAGGAGCATCCTCCAGCGCATCCGCCGCCACGGCAATCGTTCCGACCGAAAACTGTTCGAGCACGGCAGGTAGACCACCCCAGTGATCCTCATCCCAATGCGTCACAAAGACGGCATCGATATGGTGCGCGTTATTGCGAACCAACGCCGCTACCACGCGCTCATCGAGCCCGCAGTCGACGAGTGCTAATGCGTCGCCCTGGCGGATAAGAATCGCATCCGCCTGGCCCACATCGAGCACCGTCACCGAAGGCGGAGCGAATCGATCCCAGTAGACGTACGGAATCGCAGCCAAGAGCACCAGGCATGAAAGCCCCACCGCCATAGGACGTGCACGGGGACGCGGCCACCAGACCAACAGAACCGCCAGCAAACACGGCACTAGGTAAATCCACATGCTATCGGGCGGCACACTCACAGATGCACCAGGCACGGCGGCAAACAGCTGCTCGAAGAACAGTGCGCAACGGGCGGCAACCATGGGCACAACGAGCGCCCAAATCCGCAACGGTTCCACGAGCGAAAAGGGAACCAGCACGATCGACACAGCAAGCAGTACGCTCACCACCGGACCGATGACTGCATTTGCCAGCGGAGCAATGAGCGAGAACGTACCGAAGGCAGGAATGGTAATGGGAAGTGTTGCCAGTTGCGAGCACAGCGTGACGGAAAGTATGTTGGCAACGCCCGATGGCACACCCAGCTCACCCAAAGCGTAGGTCGCATAGGGGCAAAAGCACAGAATGGCTAAGACGCTGGCACACGAGAGCTGAAAGCCCATCTCGAACAGCACCGTCGGCCGCAGTAGCACAAAGATGGACATGGTTACGAAGAGTGCCGATGCGCCGTGCCGGCGACGCCCCGCGCCGTTTACGACAAGCGTCGCGAACACCATGCAGCACGCGCGCACGGCCGAGGGAGACGCGCCCGTAAAGGCAGTGTAGCCCACAAGCGTTGTCGCCAATATCGCCCGCTGAACACCACGTGAGCAGCGAGTCTTTTGCAATACACCCTCAATTACAAATCCCGCGATAGCCAAATGGCTGCCGGAGACGGCTATAAGATGCGCCGTTCCCGTCACCGAAAACCAGTCGCCCGCCGGCTGGGCGCGCAGTTCGGCCGAACGACCACAGACGACACCGGCTATGAGCGCACGCGCCGGGTCGGTTGCAGGCGCGATGGACGCAAGCAGCCAATTTCGCAGCCGAAGCAGCGGCCCCGGAAAGCCCTCATCGACCGACAAAATACGAACGGCTTTAACCTTACGCACCTCGCCTCGGAGCACGCGCGATCGTCCATATGCATCGTTCTCAAAACGTGAAACGCGACCGATAACACGCACGTGCGCCCCGACCTTGAGCTCGAGGTCGCACGATAGGCGAACCGTTGCCAGGTTCTTACCGTCCGCACGTGCCTCGCAGGTATAGGAATACACGTCGTCGTTTATGGATGGATCGCCATGCACGACAAACTCGAGGCTGCTTGCCGCTCGACCGTCGAGCGCCTTCGAGGCGCTGAGCGCGCCCACAGCCCACCACGCCGAGACGACCGCTCCCGCCACGAGACCGACGGACGCGGCATACAGCCACCGCTTCCAAGGGGCAAGCCGCGCACAAGATTGAGCCAGCACAACGAAGACCGCCGCCGCAACGGGAATGGCCCATAGCGGCCCGACCGCCGGCACCCGCTCCCTCAGCAGCGCATCAGCGGCCACGTTGAGCACCAAGGCGCAGCTCACGCACATGCCGGCACACAGGGCCATCGTCCACGGCATCAGGGGCCGCGGAGGCATCACATGCTCACGCTCGGTCGCACTCATACGCAGATGCAATCTTTGATTTTGGCAAGCTTCTTCTCGCCGATTCCCGACACACGCATCAGATCGTCAACCGAGGCAAAAGCACCGTTCTTTGTCCGCTCATCGATAATCGACTGCGCCATGGAGGGACCGATGCCTGAGAGCGTCTGCAGCTCTGCCGCGCTTGCCGTATTGATGTTTACTAGGCCTGTTGCGCCACTCACGCCCGATGATGCGGAAGCCCCACCATCAACACCAGCTTCCGCAATGGACGACTGCTGCTCCCCTACCGTTGGAACGTGGATTTTTTGTCCATCAGTGACCTTAGATGCCCGATTGAGCCCCGTAACGTCTGCCTCGGGCGCCAGCCCGCCGGCGGCATCAATCGCCTGAGCCACCCGCGCGCCATCCTTGAGGCGATATACACCCGGCGACACAACGGCGCCATCAACATCGACATAAACCTCTGCCGCGGCAGACGCCTTAGGCGAAGAGCCTTCGGATATCTTTCCGCTCGAGGCATCGCCGGATCCCGGCTCCACCAACGAGCCTGAACCATCAGTGTGCTCAAACGACACGCCGCCGGTGCCGCCGCCAAGGTTCGCCATCGCCAAGCCGCTCGCCATCGCAATGACGACAAGTATCGCCATCACCACTGCCTTATGACCGAGCAGCTTGTCCGCCCAGCGGTCCATCTTTTTGACCCGTTCGTGTTGTTCGCGCTGCGCCATAGCAAAACCTCCCAACACCATCGTGTCAGGAAAGGAGTCCCGCAACAGCCACGCCCCAAAACCGGTTTTAGCGGTCAAACCAAAAACCGACCAAAACCTTGCACAAATCTGTCCATTTATTCAGGCACACGTCAGCAAATGAACACATAGCCGCAAAATGCCCAGATAGCAAAAGACCGACGATGCAGGCGCATCGTCGGTCTATGCACAAATTTACTCGTGATCTTGGTAAATCTCACGCGGAGCAAGCTCCGAATGTTTGCGTTTTAAGGTCTTGGGGGCCTTATACGTGTTGCTCTCGAAGTCGATGTACTCGGTCTGCTTGAGCAGGCGCTCGATCATCTCCTCGTGATCGAACAACTCCCAGGCCTCATGCACGGCATCGAGTTTAGCGTGCGTCTCGGGACGGCGCGGCATAAATAGCGTGCAGCAGTCGGGAGCGGCCTCAGTCGAGATATCGAACGTACCGATCTCCTCGGCGCGCGCGATGATCTCCTGCTTGTCGGACCCGATGAGCGGACGGAACACGGGAATCTTCACGGCCTCGTTGACGGCCATGATGTTCTCAAGCGTTTGGGAGGCAACCTGCCCAAGCGATTCGCCCGTAACGATGGCCTTGGCGCCCTCGATGTGTGCAATGCGCTCGGCAACCGAATACATAATGCGGCGATACATGATCACGCGCAGATTGCTGGGACAGGTGACCGAAATCTCACGCTGGCAGTCGCCAAACGGCACCACGTACAGGCGGCCGATCTGGACACCCGGCTCAAGCGCACGGATGATGTCCTGCACCAAATACTCGCTCGTATCGGGCGTCTGCGGACGACCAGAGAAATGTACCGGCACGCACACCGCGCCGCGACGCGCGAGCATCCAGGTCGCCACCGGAGAATCGATACCCGACGACAGCAGCGTCACGACCTTGCCGGCAGAACCCACCGGCAGACCGCCCACGCCGCGCTCGGAGCGAGCGTACACATAAACGCTACCCTGGACCACCAGTACGTGCACCATCGCATCGGGGTCGTGCATTTGAACCTTTTTATCGGGGAAGGCCTCACACAGCACCTCGCCCACCTGACGATTGATGTCAATCGAGGTGAGCTCATAGTCGGTATTGGAGCGCTTGGCGTGCACCTTAAAAGAATCGAAGGAACCAAACTCGCGCAGCGCCTTCACGGCGGCGGCGCAGTACTCCCGCGGGTCACGATTGGTGTGATACGCCAAAGACACACGGGCAACGCCGGGAACGGTGCGAATGACACGCGCCGCCTCATCGGCCTGATGCTCGTTAAAGGTCACGAGGATATAACCGGAAATTCGAGACACGGCATTCACGGAAAAGGCGGCCAAGGCCGCCTTGATGTTATCCATGAGGATATGCTCAAAATGTGCGCGGTTCTTACCCTTCAGTCCAACCTCGTGATAGTGGACCAGGCAGACGCGAGCCGCCATTTAGGCTTCAGCAACCTTGTGGCCGAGCGCCTTCTCGTAACGGGCCTCGTCGTAAGAGATGTCGCCATCGACAATCTCGTCCATAGCCATCGAGATGGTATCGGCACCGGAAAGCCCGATAGTGATGTCATCGACATCCTGGACGGCAAGCACGCGGTTGTGCTGGCCACGCAGCATGCTATTGATGTCGCAGGCGCGCTTGGAGGCAAGCGAAGCGAGCAGGAAGCGGTTGTGATCGGTCTTCTCCAGAAGATCGTCAATGCAAGGCTTTACAACGGACACGGACCTCAGATCCTTTCATGCATATCGAGAACGCGAACGAGCTCATCGGTCGCGCGGTCGAGATCGTCATTTACCACGACTTCGTCGTAGCGGTCGGCAAGGGCAAGCTCATCGGCGGCGTTTGCCATACGCAGCTCAATCGTCTCGGGCGTCTCGGTACCGCGACCGACTAGACGCTCGCGAAGCACCTCGAGCGAAGGTGGCTTGATAAAGATCAGCACGGCCTCGGGGAAACGCTCCTTGACCTGCAGGGCACCCTGGACATCGATCTCCAAGATGAGAGACGAACCAGAGGCGAGCTTGGACTGAACCTCGCTCACCAACGTGCCGTAGCAGTTACCGTGGACCTCGGCCCACTCAACAAACTCACCGTTTGCCACGCGGCGGTCGAACTCCTCGCGCGTCAGAAAAAAGTAGTTGACGCCGTCGGCCTCACCTTTGCGTGGTGCTCGCGTGGTAGCCGAAACCGTCAGGCCCAGGTTCGAGCGGCGCTCGCGCACACGAGTGACGAGCGTACCCTTGCCTGCGCCTGACGGTCCAGAAATCACAAAGAGCTTGGAATCCTGAGCGCTCACTTATTTGGTCAGCTGCTCGAGGAGCTGCTCGCGCTGACGGACGCCGAGGCCCTGGACGCGACGGGTAGCGGAGATACCGAGCTCCTCCATGATCTTGGCGGCCTTGGCCTTGCCATAACCAGGAAGAGACTCGATGAGGGTGGGAACCTTCATGCGGGAAGCGATGGGGTCATCGGAGTTGAGCACGGACTCGAGGGACTTCTCGCCCTTCTTGATCTGCTCGCGAAGCTCAGCGCGGGCGTGACGTGCGGCAGCAGCCTTCTCAAGAGCCTGCTTGCGCTGCTCATCGGTAAGCTGAGGGAGTGCCATTCGTACCTCCAAATAGTTGGGTTATATCTGATTCAATAATTGGCATTTTAGCACGTAGAACGTACAAAATGCCCAATCGCGGCTCCATAGGTTAGACGATACCCGCAAAAAGTGCAATATACTGCGCCCAAAGTTAAGCCCCTGACCTGCGATTCCACACAAAGGATGGGAAAGATTACGCAGGCACAGGGGCTATTTTGTGCTAATGAGACCCAAAAGTGGTGACTTAGGGGAATCTTTTACGCGATGTTTTCGACCAGCTCGGCAACGATGGCGTCAAAGGCGGCAACCGGATCGTCGGCACCGGTGATGGGACGGCCCACCACAATGTGGCTTGCGCCACGCTCGATAGCCTGGGAAGGCGTCGCCACGCGGGACTGGTCACCAAGGGCGGCACCCACCGGACGCACACCCGGAGTCACGATCAGGGCATCAGGACCCAGCAGCTCACGCATGTCGTGAGCCTCCATCGGCGAGCACACGATGCCATCGATGCCGTTGGTCTGAGCGAGCTTTGCCAGGCGGGCGGCCTCCTCGGCCACGGGCGACTCGACGCCGATCTCGCTCAAGGCATCCTGATTCATGCTCGTGAGCACGGTGATGGCGACGAGCTTGGCGCGGTCCTCGCGCGCCTCCTCGGCGCCCTCGCGGCAGGCAGCGAGCATGGCGCCCGAACCCAAGCCGTGAACCGAGAGCAGGTCGGCACCGGCAAGCGAGGCCGAACGGGCGGCACCGCGAACCTGATGCGGAATATCATGGAACTTAAGGTCAAGGAAGACCTTAAAGCCCAGGTCCTTAAAGGTCTTGACGATCTCGGGGCCCTCAGCGTAATAGAGCGTCATGCCAACCTTGAGCCAGGCGGCATGGCCCGAAAGCTCGTGGGCGAGCTCGAGCGCACGCTCACGATCGCAGTCGAGGGCGACGATTACGCGGTCGCGGGCATCGGTCTCTAGCATTCGAAAGCACCTACCAGCTCGTTGATGTCCTTTACGCCCTGGGACTCGGCCCAGGCCTCGAGCTCGTGCGCGATCTTGAGCGAAGCGCACGGATCGACGAAGTTGGCCATACCGACCGACACGCAGGTGGCGCCGGCCAGGATAAACTCGGCCGCATCCTCGCCGGTCATGACACCGCCGACACCGTTGATGGGGATATCGACGGCCTGGGCAACCTCCCAGACCATGCGCACGGCGATGTGGTGGCACAGCGGGCCCGAAAGGCCGCCCTTGGGCTTTGCCACGCGGGACTTGCGGGTATGGACGTCGATGGCCATGCCCTGAATGGAGTTGATGACCGAAAGGCCGTCGGCGCCGGCAGCCTCGAGGGCCTTGGCAATCTCGGCGACGTTGACCGGCGCCATCTTCACGAACAGCGGCTTATCGGTCACCTTGCGGCAGGCAGCCATAACGGATGAGGCGCCCTCGGGCGTAGAGCCCATGGCGGCGCCGCCGGCGGCGATATTAGGGCAGCTCACGTTGATCTCGTAGCCGGCAGCCCAGGGGCACAGCTCGACATACATCTCGAGCGCGCGGACAAACTCGTCAACGGAGTGGCCGGCAACCTGACAGATGACCTGGCAGCCGTCCTTGGACAGCTGTTCGAGCCACGGGCCGGACTCGCGGGCAAAGGCAGCCACGCCGGGGTTCTGAAGGCCCACGGAGTTGATCATACCGCCGGGAACCTCGGCCATGCGGGGCGCGGGGTTGCCGGGCCAGGGCTCGGCTGCGCAACCCTTGGTGGTGATGGCACCCAGCTGGGAGACATCAAAGAAGTTCTGGAACTGCCAGCCGTAGCCAAAGGTACCGGCTGCGGTGTTGATGGGGTTTTGCATCTTGACGCCGCCGAAATCGACGGCCATGTTCACGGTACCCACTAGAAGACCACCACCTTGGAAGCATCGAACACGGGGCCGCACATGCAAGCACCCTTCATACCGTCGACCGTCTCGACATTGCAGGTGTTGCAGGCGCCAAAGCCACAGCCCATCATGCGCTCGAGCGACACCTCGCAGTACACACCGGCCTCAGCGGCAGCGGCGGCGACTTTCTTCATCATGACGGCGGGACCGCAGCTGGCGACGTAGTCGTAGCCGCCCTCGCCGAGCAGCTCGGCTGCCGGGTCGGTGCAAAAACCGTGCGTACCCAGCGTACCGTCGTCGGTGCACACGTTAACCGTGGCGCCCAGCGCGCGGAACTCATCGATGCCCACGGCCTTGGACGCGGTGCCAAAGCCCAAGCACACGTCGACGGCCACACCCTGCTCGGCAAGCTTACCGGCCAGGCAGAGGACAGGCGGAACGCCGATGCCACCGGCGACAAGCAGGGCCTTCCTGGTGCCCTCGGGTACAATCCAGCCGCGGCCACCGGGGCCCAGCAGGTTAGAGGTGGAGCCAGGTCCCATCTGGGACAAACGACGGGTATCGTCGCCCACGACGGCGTACCACAACTCGACGGTGCCGGCCTCGGCGTCGGCGCGGTAGTAGCTCAGGGGCACGCGAAGCAGCGAGGACGCATCACCGGGCACGGCGATGTTCACAAACTGACCGGGCTTGAGCGCACTTGCAAGCTTGGGGGCCGAGATGACGAGCGAGAAGATGCCGTCGGCGATCTCCCGGTTCGAGACGACCTCGAAGTCGTGCATGCGTGCAGTGGAAGGTGTGGGCATAGACGCTCCAATCCCCCATGCGGTTGCATGGTCCAAACGAACAGAAAGCGCGGCACCGCAAGGGCGCCGCGCACAAAAGCGATAAGGCTATGCTAGCAGATGCAGCCGTCGGCAAGCGTCTGTTTACCGCCGACAAATACATCGGTGGCACGACCAGTGAGCGTGCGGCCGGCAAAACCGGAGTTCTCGGCGCGCGACTCGTAACCGTCCTCGCCAACCGTCCAGGTTGCGGAGGGGTCGAACACGGTCAGGTCGGCAACGGAGCCCGCCTTGACCTGAACCTGGTCGAGACCCAGGATCTCACGCGGCTTGATGGCCATGAGCTCGACCATGCGGCCCATGCTCATCTTGCCCGTGTTGACCAGCTCGGTGAGTACGAGCGACAGCGAGGTCTCGAGGCCGATCATACCAAAGGGCGCAAGCTCGAACTCACGGGCCTTCTCCCACGGGGTGTGAGGAGCGTGATCGGTGACGATAACGTCGACGGTGCCGTCGATGACGCCCTGACGGATGGCCTCGGCATCCTCCTCGGTACGCAGCGGCGGATTGACCTTGAGCGAGGTGTTGTAGGTCTCGTCCAGGTCGTTCTCGGTCAGGAACATGTGGTGCGGGGTGGCCTCGCAGGTGACCTGAACGCCAGCGGCCTTACCGGCACGCACGATCTCCAGGCCATGGGCGGTGGAGATGTGCTGGATGTGCAGCTTGGCACCGGTCAGCTTGGCGATCTCGATGTCGCGAGCGATCTGGAGCTCCTCGCCGGCAGCCGGCCAGCCCTCGAGAGCCAGACGGGTCGAGACCTTGCCCTCGTTGATCTGGCCATGGCCGACCAGGTCCTCGTCCTGGCAGTGGCTCATAAAGACCTTGCCGAACATCTTGCCGTAGTCCATGCAACGACGGAGCATACCCGCGCCCTGCACGCCGCGACCGTCGTCGGTGAAGGCGACGGCGCCGTGGGCGACCATATCGCCCATCTCGGACATGGCCTCGCCCTTAAGACCGCGGGTCATAGCGCCCGACGGATAGACGCGGCAGTGACCGACCTCGGCAGCACGGGACTTAACGAACTCCACGACGGTACCGTTATCGGTAACGGGATCGGTGTTGGGCATGGAGCACACGCCAGTAAAGCCGCCCTTTGCAGCTGCGCGGGTGCCACTCTCGATGTCCTCTTTGACCTCGTAGCCGGGCTCGCGAAGGTGAACGTGCATATCCACCAGGCCGGGGACGAGGTACTTGCCGGAAAGGTCGCGAACCTCGGCTCCCTCGACGGCGAGATTCTCGCCGACCTCGGCGATCTTGTCGCCGTCAATCAGGACGTCAACGACACCGTCAAGCTCGACGGACGGGTCGACGACGTGGGCATTCTTAAGAAGCAAGGCCATTATCGGCACCTCCAAGCAGCAGATACAGGATAGCCATACGCACGCAGATACCGGCGTAGACCTGCTCCAGGATGACGGAGCGTTGCGGGTGGTCGGCCATATAGGAGTCGAACTCGACGCCGCGGTTGATGGGGCCCGGGTGGCAGATGATCGCGTCGGGCTTCATGAGCTTCTCACGATCCTTGGTAAGGCCGAAGAGCTTGTGGTACTCGCGAATGGTCGGGAACGGGGCACCCTCGAGGCGCTCCTGCTGTACACGCAGCATGTAGACGACGTCCAGCTCGGGCAGGACGGAATCGAGGTCGCTCGTCACGTGGTCGCAGCCCAGAACCTCGGGCGCCGGCGGCAGCAGCGTGCCGGGGGCGACGGCGTAGGTCTCGCAGCCCATGATCTTCAACGCGGGGATCAGCGAGCCGCAAACGCGGGAGTGGGAGATGTCGCCGACGACGGCGACCTTCAGACCGTGGAAGTCACCCTTGTGCTCCCAGATGGTATACAGGTCGAGCAGAGCCTGCGTGGGGTGGTTGTGCTTGCCGTCACCGGCGCAGATGACGCTCGCGGGCGAGTTCTGCGTGACGATGTAGGGCGCGCCGGCGTGCTTATCACGCACGACGATGCAGTCGATCTTATAGGCGTTGAGGGTCTCGACGGTGTCGACGAGGCTCTCGCCCTTGACCGTAGAGGTCGAAGAGCCGCCAAAGTTGAGGCTGTCGGCCGAAAGACGCTTCTCGGCGAGCTCGAAGGAGCTACGGGTGCGCGTCGAGGGCTCGTTGAACATGTTGACGATGGTCTTACCCTTGAGCGTGGGGACCTTCTTGATCGCACGCTCGTTGACCTCGGAGAACGCCTTGGCGGTCTCGAGGATGAGCTTGATGTCCTCTTCGGAGTACTCGGTAATGTCGATCAGGTGCTTATGGTTGAACGCCACGGTACTACTCACCTCCCAGCGGCGCAGAACCCACGTGGGAGCCCGGCGCGACGTCGTTGATCTCGACGGCGGTGTGGCCGTCGACTTCCTTCATATATAGATGCACGTTCTCCTCATGCGACGAGGGAACGTTCTTGCCGACAAAGTCCGGCGAGATGGGGAGCTCGCGGTGGCCGCGGTCAACGAGGACTGCCAACTCAATGCGACTCGGACGGCCCAGGTCCATGACGGCGTCGAGAGCGGCGCGGATGGTACGGCCCGTATACAGGATGTCGTCCACCAGCACGACGCGCTTGCCGTCGACGCTAAAGGGAATGTTGGTGGCGTGGATCGCGGGAGCGAAATTGGTCGCATAGTCATCGCGGTAGAAGCTGATGTCCAGGCTGCCGAGTGGAACTTCGACGCCCTCGATCTCCTTGATCTCCTCGGCGAGCTTCTTTGCCAGAAGGTCGCCGCGCGTGACGATGCCGACCAGAGCGAGGTCTTCACAGCCCTCGTTGCGCTCGAGAATCTCGTGCGCGATGCGGGTCATCGCTCGATTGACGGCGGTCTCGTCCATGATGACCGCCTTGGGGGAAGTCGTGCCCATCGATCTCCTTCCTCACATGTCTTGACTGCTGACACAGTCAAAAAAATAGATGCCCGACCGCTTAAAGCGGACCAGACACCCACAGGAAAGGCTGCTCGCATGGCAGCTATGTAATTCCATGTGGGTATCTCGTACCCCTTTAATGGTCAAGGGATAGTGTAGCCAACCTCGAGCTTAATTGCGAGCATAAATACAGAGCAATCCGTAAACGGAGCCCAATGCTCCATAAACCTATATATATTTGTGGGACGAGCTTGAAAACGCACGCACGAGCTGGCATAATCCCCTCTGCTGCACGCAAATCGGATCTACGTCCAGGGCCGTGGCGTGAGCACTATCGCCAAAAGAGGAATATCTCTGTGTAGATTACGCACAGGGAGCTGCTTCTGTGCTATAGTTCAGGCTTGTTTGTTAACGCGACATGTTCGTTTGTCGCCCAAGGAGGGTCAGTTATGTCCAAAGTTTGCGAAGTTTGCGGTAAGCACCCCGTTGCCGGTCGCTCCATCAGCCACTCTCACCGCGTCACCAACCGTAAGTTCCGCCCCAACATCCAGCGCGTTTACGTCGTCGTCGATGGTCACCGTCGCAAGATGAACGTTTGCTCCACCTGCCTCAAGTCTGGCAAGGTTGCGCGCTCCTAAATAAGGTCTTACCAACAAGTACCTCGGACTCTCCGGGTCAAAGACCTCGCGTTCACATAGAACTTACCAAAGGCGCCCTCCCCTACGGAGGGCGCCTTTTTGCACTCATTGGGGGCAGGGCGATGCACTGGCAGATAGTTTGGTTAAAACGCTTCAGTTTATTGAAGCGTTTTAGTGTGCCTTTTACGGGAATCTTACCGTTCACCGAATAATTTCTTGCTATCATGCAAGGCGTAGGGTAAATCTCCGATCGCAAGGAGACACAAATGGTGAAAAAGTCACCGGAAAACACTACTCCCGCAATTGTGGACAACGTAGAGGCGCTTGAGGCTAAGCTCGCTCAGATGCGAGAGGCCCAGGCGCTTTTTGCTACGTACACGCAGGAGCAGGTCGACAAGATCTTCTATGAGGCCGCCATGGCCGCCAACAAGGCTCGTATCCCGTTGGCGAAGATGGCCATCGAGGAGACCGGCCGCGGCGTTCTTGAGGACAAGGTCATCAAGAACCACTACGCCGCAGAGTACATCTACAACGCTTACAAGAACACCAAGACCTGTGGTGTCCTGGAGCGCGACGAGGCTTACGGCATCACCAAGATCGCCGAGCCCATCGGCATCGTGGGCGCCGTCATCCCGACGACCAACCCCACCTCCACCGCGATCTTCAAGACGTTGATCTGCCTGAAGACCCGCAACGCCATCATCATCTCCCCGCACCCGGCTGCCGCCAAGTGCACCATCGCCGCCGCCAAGCTCGTGCTTGACGCTGCCGTCAAGGCCGGCGCCCCCGAGGGCATCATCGGATGGGTCGATGTCCCCTCCATCGAGCTGACCAACATGGTCATGCGCGACGTCGACATCATCCTCGCCACCGGTGGCCCGGGCATGGTCAAGGCCGCTTACTCCTCGGGCAAGCCCGCCCTGGGCGTTGGCGCCGGTAATACCCCGGTCGTCATCGACGACACCGCCGACGTGCTGCTCGCCGTCAACTCCATCATCCACTCCAAGACCTTCGACAACGGCATGATCTGCGCTTCCGAGCAGTCCGTGACCGTCATCGACACCATCTATGACCAGGTCAAGGCCGAGTTCCAGAAGCGCGGCTGCTACTTCGTCAAGCAGGGTGCCGAGATGGAGGCCCTGCGTGCCGCCATGTTCAAGAACGGCGCTCTCGACCACCGCATCCCCGGCATGGCTGCCGCCAAGATCGCCGAGCTCGCCGGCATCGAGGTTCCCGCCAAGACCAAGATCCTGATCGCCGAGGTCACCTCCACCGACCCCGCCAAGGAGGAGTTCTCCCACGAGAAGCTCTCCCCGGTCCTGGCCATGTACCACGCCAAGGACTTCCAGGAGGCCGTCGACAAGGCCGAGCACCTGGTGCTCGCCGGTGGCCCGGGCCACACCGCCTCTCTGTACGTGCACCCCGCCCAGGCCGAGAAGATCAGCCTGTTCGAGCACGTCATGAAGGCCTGCCGTATCGTCATCAACACCCCGTCCTCGCACGGCGGCATCGGTGACCTGTACAACTTTGGCATGAAGCCGTCTCTGACCCTGGGCTGCGGCTCCTGGGGCGGCAACTCCGTCTCCGAGAACGTTGGGGTGAAGCACTTGATCAACGTTAAGACTGTGGCCGAGCGCCGTGAGAACATGCTGTGGTTCCGCGCTCCCGAGAAGGTCTACTTCAAGAAGGGTTCCACGCCCGTCGCCCTCGACGAGCTGGGCAACGTCATGGGCAAGAAGCGCGCCTTCATCGTCACCGACCAGTTCCTCTTCAAGAATGGCAACACCCGCGCCATCGAGGCCAAGCTCGACGAGATGGGCATCGCCCACGACTGCTTCTACGACGTCGAGCCCGATCCGTCGCTGCAGTGCGCACGTCGCGGCGCCAAGCAGATGGCTCTCTTTGAGCCGGACGTCATCATCGCCGTCGGCGGTGGCTCCGCTATGGACGCCGGCAAGATCATGTGGATGATGTACGAGCACCCCGAGTGCAAGTTTGAGGACATGGCCATGGACTTCATGGACATCCGCAAACGTATCTTCACCTTCCCCGAGATGGGCAAGAAGGCCTACTTCGTCGCCGTCCCGACCTCTTCGGGTACCGGCTCCGAGTGCACGCCGTTCGCCATCATCACCGACAAGGAGACCGGCATCAAGTGGCCGCTCGCCGACTACGCGCTGCTCCCCAACATGGCTATCGTCGACGCCGACAACTGCATGACCGCCCCGCGCGGCCTGACCGCTGCCTCCGGCATCGACGTCATGACCCACGCCATCGAGTCCTACGTCTCCATCATGGCTTCCGACTACACCAAGGGCCTCTCCGAGCGCGCTGCCAAGCTCGTCTTCGAGAACCTGCCCTCCAGCTTCACGAACGGCGCCAAGGACCCGCACGCCCGCGAGGAGATGCACAACGCCTCCTGCATGGCCGGTATGGCCTTCGCCAACGCCTTCCTGGGCCTCAACCACTCCATGGCCCACAAGCTCGGCGCTTTCCATCACCTGCCCCACGGCCTCGCAAACGCTGTCATCCTGACCCGCGTCATGCGCTACAACGCCGCCGAGGCTCCCGTCAAGATGGGTACCTTCTCCCAGTATCCTTACCCCAACGCGCTGCACAACTACGCCGAGATGGCCAAGTACTGCGGCATCGAGGGCAAGGACGACAAGGAGGTCTTCGAGAACTTCATCACAAAGCTCGAAGAGCTCAAGGACTTCATCGGCGTCAAGAAGACCATCGCCGACTACGGTGTTGACGAGCAGTACTTCCTCGACACCCTCGACGAAATGACCGAGCAGGCATTCAACGACCAGTGCACCGGCGCCAACCCGCGCTACCCGCTCATGAGCGAGATCAAGGAGCTCTACCTGGACGCCTACTACGGCCGCGAGCCCCAGGATTACGCCGTCTGCTAGTTTTAGCACGGTTTTTAACGGCGGGGGTGCACGGGTGTTTCACACACCCCCGCCGTCGCTTCTATCGCATCGTTGAAAGGATGCAACCATGCTGCTACCCGATTCCAAGACCGAGCTCGTCCGCCGTGGCAACAAGGTCGTTTACGACCTGGGCGACAAGATTGTCAAGGTCTTTAACGAGACCAAGCCTGTCTCCGACGTGTTCAACGAGGCTTTGAATCTTGCCCGCATCAATGAGTGCGGCATCCGCAGCCCCAAGGCGCTCGAGGTTTCCCAGCTCGAGAACGCCAACGGCTGGGCGCTCGTGACCGAGAAGGTTCCGGGCACCACCCTTGCCGAGAAGATGACTGCCGAGCCCCAGCGCTTTGGTGAGTACCTCGAGATGTTCGTCGACCTCCAAATCGAGATCCACGGCTACACCTCCCCGCTGCTCAACCGTCAGCGCGACAAGTACGCCCGCATGATCGACGGCCTTGATCAGCTCAATGCCACCACGCGCTACAACCTTCAGGAGCGTCTGGACGGCATGACCAAGGAGTTCAAGGTCTGCCACGGCGACTTCAACCCCTCCAACGTCATCGTCGGCGACGACGGCCAGCTCTATGTGTGCGACTGGGCACACGCCACCCAGGGCTCCCCTGCTGCCGACGTTGCCACCACCTACCTGCTCTTCGCGCTCAACAGCAAGGATCAGGCCGAGGCCTACCTGGAGCTCTACTGCGACCGCGCCGACATGCCCATGCAGGTCGTGCGTCAGTGGACGAGCATCGTCGCCGCTTCCGAGCTCGCTCGTAAGCGCAACGTGAACGATGAGTTCCTGAAGAACTGGATCGACGTCGTCGATTATCAGTAATATCTGTGCGATTTATTTCGCATCGGAGGCACAAGAAAACCCCGCAGCTCATATGGGCTGTGGGGTTTTCCTTTTAGATATTGAGAATGCTACAAGATAAAAGGACGGCCCGCATCTCCCCGATCTGGAGAAATGCGGGCCGTCCCGTATATCGAACTACAAGCGAAATCGTCGATTAACGGCGTGCTGCCTTCACAAGCTCGGCGACCTTGGCGACGACCTCGTCGATCGCCACATCCTCGCGCTCACCCGTGGCACGGTCCTTGAGCTCAACGGTGCCATTCTTAAGGCCACGCTTACCCAGAACGACCTGATACGGGAAGCCCATAAGGTCGTTGTCGGCAAACTTAAAGCCGGGACGCTCGTCGCGGTCGTCGACGACAACCTCGATACCCTCGGCGCACAGGCCATCAACGATCTGCTCGCAGACGGTAGCGCACTCCTCCTTCTTGGGATCGAGCGGAATCACCGCGACCTCGTACGGGGCAACGGAGACCGGCCAGACGATACCGTGCTCGTCGTTGTGCTGCTCCACGACGGCAGCGAGCGAGCGGGACACACCAACGCCGTAGCAGCCCATGATGAGCGGCTTCTCCTTGCCGTCCTCGTCCATAAAGGTGGCACCCATGGCCTCGGAATACTTGGTGCCCAGCTGGAAGACCTGAGAGACCTCGATGCCGCGGGCAGCGGAGAGCGGCTTGCCGCAGTGCGGGCAGGGGTCGCCGGCAACAACGGTGACCAGATCGGCCCACTCATCGACGGTAAAGTCGCGCTCGGGGCAGGCACCGGTAAAGTGATAATCGACCTCGTTGGCACCGCAGGCCCACTGCTTGGAATCGCGCAGGCTCTCGTCGCACACCAGACGAATGCCATCGGGCAGGTTAACCGGTCCGATAAAGCCCTTGTGCAGACCGTTCGCCTGAAGCTCCTCGTCGATCATCATGCGATAGCCCTTGCCAAAGACGTGCTCGGCCTTGCAATCGTTGAGCTCGTGATCGCCCGGAACAATGGCCACGACCGGCTTGCCCTCGGCGTCGATGAGTGCCAGCGACTTGCGCGTGCCGTTCTCGGGGAACCCAAAGAACTTAGCAACTGCCTCAATGGTGCCCATGCCCGGAGTCTCAACCTTGGTGAGCGTACCGTCACCAGGACCCTCGGTCACGACGACCTTGGTGCTTGCCGCCTCGTCATCGGCAGCAAAGCCGCAATCGTCACAGTAGACGAGCGAAGCCTCGCCGGCGTCGGCCAAAGCCATGTACTCGACGGAGGTATCGCCACCGATCTCACCGGAGTCGGCAACAACGGGCAGGGCCTTGATATAGCAGCGCTCGCAGATGTTAGCGTAGGCCTGCTTCATCTTGTCATACTCCTCCTGCAGGCTCTCCTGCGTGGCGGAGAAGCTGTAGGCGTCCTTCATGATGAACTCGCGACCGCGCATCAGGCCAAAGCGGGGACGGAACTCGTCGCGGAACTTGTCCTGAATGTGGTACAGGTTGACGGGCAGCTGTTTGTAGGAGCGCAGCTCATTGCGCACCAGGGCCGTGACGGTCTCCTCGTGGGTGGGACCCAGGACGAACTCGCGACCGTGACGGTCGTCAAAGCGCACAAGCTCCTTGCCATAGGCGTCGATGCGGCCGGACTCACGCCACAACTCGGCGTCGACCATGATAGGCATCATAAGCTCCTGGGCACCGGCAGCGTCCATCTCGTCGCGCACGATATTCTCAATCTTGCGGATCGAGCGCCATGCGAGCGGCAGATAGGAATACAGGCCGGCGGCCTCTTTGCGGATCATGCCGGCACGGAGCAGCAGGCGGTGGCTGGCGAGCTCAGCGTCCGCTGGATCCTCTTTAAGCGTCGGCGCATAGAGCTTAGACATATACATTGCTCGGGTCATTTATTTCTCCTCAATAAGCTTGTCGACCTCTGCCATAAGCGCGTCGACAATTTGGTCCTCAGCTACTTTACCAATGATCTGGCCATGCGAAAAGAGCAAGGCCTGACCACGTCCGCACGCAACGCCCAGATCGGCATCAGAAGCCTCGCCGGGGCCATTAACGGCACATCCCATCACAGCGATCGAAAGCGGCGCGGAGTAGTTCTTAAGCCGCTCGGTAACCTCCTCGGCAATGGGAATAAGGTTAACCTGGCAGCGGGCGCACGTGGGGCACGAGACAATCTCGGGGCCACGGCGACGCAGGCCCAACGACTGCAGAATACCCCAGGCAACCGGCGGCTCCTCAACCGGATCGGCTGTGAGCGACACACGCATGGTGTCGCCAATGCCTTCGGAAAGCAAGATACCCAAGCCTACAGAGCTCTTGATGGTGCCCTGGAGCTTGGTCCCCGCCTCCGTCACGCCCAGGTGAAGCGGAACGTGGGGAATCTCACGCGACAGGGCTCGATAGGTATCAAGCGTCGTTTGCACGCTATGGGCCTTGGCCGAAAGCACAATGTTCGTAAAACCGCGGTCCTCAAAGTGCTTGACGAAGCGCTCGCTCGACATCACGAGCTTCTCGGGCTGCGTAAGCTCATCGCGCTCAGCGATATCCTGCTCGAGTGAGCCGGCGTTGACACCGATGCGAATCGCACAGCCCGCAGCGCCGGCGGCGTCGATGACGGCATCGACCTTAGCCCAATCGCCGATATTGCCGGGATTGATGCGAAGCTTGGCGGCACCAGCCTCGACGGCGCCGATGGCGAGCTTATGGTTAAAGTGAATATCGGCGACGATCGGCACCGGAGACTCGGCACAGATGGTGCGGAAACCCTCAAGCGCGGCCTCGGTGGGCACGCTCACGCGCACGATATCGCAGCCAGCCTGCGCCAACGCGCACACTTGCGCAAGCGTTGCCTGGGCGTCAGCGGTATCGGTGCAGGTCATGGATTGGACCACCACCGGCGCGCCGCCACCGATCTGCACACCGCCCACATGCACGGGGCGCGTCAACTCGCGAGGCAAAGGATGGGATAAAGACAATCCAAACACTCCCCTACAGGATAAATCGAAGGACGTCGGAACGAAGCATATAGACAAACAGCAGCGCAAAGAGCGCGATGCCCACATAGCTCACAATCGTCTGGACCTTGAGCGGAAGCTCGCGGCCAGCAATCTTTTGAATGATCTCGATGACCAGCTTGCCGCCATCGAGTGGTGGGATGGGCAGCAGGTTCATAAAGCCAAGCGAGAACGAAATGAGGGCAGCAAACGAAAGGAACGTGGCAGGGCCGGCAGCAGCAGCCTGTGAGGACATAACGCTAATGCCCACGATCGAAGAAGACTGATCGAGAATCTCCATCGTATGCTGCGGCTGGAGCAGGCGCATCACACCCTCCGCTGTCTGCACGACATAGGAGAACGAAAGGCGAGCCGACGTGATGGGGTCTAAACGGACCACCTGCGTAGAGGCATACACACCTAGGCGCTCGTCCTCTTTGAGCGCAACCGCGGTCGAATGCTGCTTGCCGTCACGCTCGTACTCGATGGCGATATCGTCCTTTCCGGCAGCCTTGCCGATGGCATCGTAAACGTCCATCCAGGTAGAGCACGATACTCCGTCAACCGAAAGGATCGCGTCGCCGCCCTCGATACCCGCCTTGGCGGCAATAGACCCCTCGTCAACCTGACCGATCACGTTGGTATCCATCGGCACGGTGACACCCGCAATAGAGTAGATGCTCATAAGCAGCAAAAAGCCCGTCAGGATATTGACGAGAATGCCCGCGAGCAGCATAAAGGCGCGCTTGAGAAAACCCTGGCCCAGATAGGTATGCGAACGCTCTTGCGCAAGGAACTCGGCTTCGCCGCACGGCAGCTCCCACACATCGCCCTCGGTAGTCGCATGCTCTCGATCGAAACGGCGGCCGTCAAAGGTGGTGTAACCCGCCGCGTCTCGCGGCAGCGTCTGATACTTGGTGGGATAGTAGCTCAGCGAAGGCTTCTCACCTTCCTCATACCAAGGCGCGATAGAGCCCCAACCCAAGAGCAAGGCGCATGCCTCGAGCACATCCTCCTCGGATAGCTCGAGCTCGGCGGCAAGGTCGGCCACGGTCACGCGACCATGACGATAGATAGCCGCGAGCACGCGATCGGCGCACGAGACGTCGGTCGGATCCATACCGCAGATGGCAGCGTAGCCACCCAGCAGCAGCGGGGTCACGCCAAACTTGGTTCCAATGCGACGTGACGTGTAATGGATGTCAAAGCGGCACGGCAAGCCCAAAAAGAACTCGGTCACACGGACGCCGCAGGCACGCGCCGCCAAAAAGTGGCCGCCCTCGTGCAAAAACACGAGGACGGAAAGCATCAGCAGGCCCCAAAAGACCGATGAGAGAACGCTCAGAACAGTATCCATAAAACGAAAAAGCAATCCTTATGGGTTAGGAACGGGTTGCGGCGAGCACCTGCGCAGCCTTTTCACGCGCCCATGCATCGATGTCGCGAAGCTGCTCAAACGAATCGACCGCCTGCATATCGTGGGAATCCATGCAGGATTCCACAATGCGATCGATATCGGTAAAGCTGCAGCCATCGTGCAGGAAGGCATCGACGGCGACCTCGTTGGCGGCATTGAGCACGCACGGCATGGTGCCACCCGTCTTGCCGGCACGTTCGGCCAGTGCCAGACAGCGGAAGGTATCCATGTCGGCAGCATCAAACGTGAGCTGCCCCAGCTCGCGGAAATCGATACGAGGCGCCGGGGTATCCCAACGCTCGGGATACGAGAACGCGAACTGGATGGGAATACGCATGTCGGAAGCACCGAGATGCGCCATCACGGAGCCGTCGGCGAACTCGACCATAGAGTGAATCTTGGACTGACGCTGCACGACCACGTTAATGAAATCGAGGTCGCAGTTAAACAGATGCATGGCCTCAATGCGCTCCAGGCCCTTGTTCATGAGGGTGGCGGAGTCGATGGTGATCTTGGCACCCATGGCCCACGTGGGATGTGCGAGGGCATCGGCACGCGTCACGCGGTCGAGCTCGTCGCGGGTGCGGCCAAAGAACGGACCGCCCGAGCAGGTGAGCCAAATACAATGAGCCTCGCGTGGGTTCTCCCCCAGATAGCACTGGTAGATGGCGGAGTGCTCAGAGTCGACTGGAATAAGCTGGCCCGGTTGCGCCAACGGCATAAGCAAGTCGCCGCCGACGACGAGGGACTCCTTGTTGGCAAGGGCAAGGCGCTTATTCGAGGTCAAGGCCGCATGGCTCGCCTCGAGACCGGCGGCGCCCACAATAGCGACGAGCACGCAGTCGACATCGTCGCGACGCGCGAGCTCGCAAACCGCCTGCGCGCCAACGCCGAGCTTCGTTCCCTCGGGCAACTCCTGCAGCACGGCGTCATCGCCATGAGCGACATCGGCCACGGCAACCGCCGGAACCGAGAACTCGCGGGCAGCGGCAACGAGCTCGGAGGTACTGGAGTTAACGGACAGCGCCGTCACCTGCAGGCGATCGGCATGCTGGCGGCACACATCGAGCGCCTGGGTGCCGATGGAGCCCGTACAACCCAGGATGGCAACGCGAAGGCGTCCATCGGGGCCATACGTCGTTTGGAAGGACATTACAGCACGCCTCCGATCATCAAAAGCAGCTGAGCGGTAATGCAGCCAAAGATAAGCGAGTCGCTACGGTCGAGCATGCCGCCATGGCCCGGGATAAGGTTGCCGGAATCCTTGACGCCCACGCCACGCTTGATACGCGACTCGATGAGGTCGCCGATAACGCCCAGGACGGACACGACCACGCCGCACAGCAGCGCATAGGGCAGGCTGAGCTTGTAAAAGTGCGTCGCCCACAGGATGAGCCAAATCAAAACCGAGCCCAGGATGCCGCCGACAAACCCCTCCCAGCTCTTTTTGGGAGAGATCTTGGGAACCATCTTGTGCTTACCGATACGGCTGCCCACGATGTAGGCAAACGAATCGGAGACCCAAAGGGACGCGCAAACGCCCACCGAAAGCAGGGCGCCGGCAAATCCGGGCACGGCATCGCGCAGCAGCACGATAGCCGACAGCATAAAGCCAGTGTAGATGGGACCCATGAGCGTCACGGCCACATCAGAGATGCGGGTACGCGGCGACCAAACATACCAAATGCCCACAGCGAGCATCAGGGCAAAAAGCAGGGCATTCAGCAACATCGAATCGCCCAACGCCGACAGCGGAAAGAGTACGGCGGCAGCGATACCCATGCGCTCGTTAGCCATCTTGCCATCGAGCCTCGTCATACGGAAAAACTCATAGCAGCACAGGCCGCTCATGACAGAAACAAAGATGGCCGTGGGCACAATACCCAAAACCAGGCACAGGATAAAGACAACGGCATAGACGATACCGGCGGCGGCACGGGTGATAAAGCCGGCAAGCCACGAACCGGTGCCATTCTTCGCTGCGGGCGCTCCCGCAGCGACAGCCTTGCGCTCAGATGTCTTGGGAGCAATTGCCTTGGGACGATCGGACACGATTAAGCCTCCTCGGTCTTGCTCAGACCACCAAACCTACGGTCACGGCCCTGATAGGCCAAAATGGCGTCGACAAGGCCCCAACGATCAAAGTCGGGCCAATAGGTATCGGTGACGTAGAACTCGGAATAAGCCACCTGCCACAGCAGATAGTTCGAAAGGCGCAGCTCACCAGAGGTGCGAATCACAAGCTCAGGATCGGGAAGACCGGCGGTATAAAGGTGAGAAGCCACCATGTCGTCATCAATTGCGGCAGGATCAATCTTACCGGCGGCAACGTCGAGCGCGATCTGACGGACAGCGCGGGTAATCTCGGCACGCGCGCCGTAGTTGACGGCAAGCGCCAGCGTCATACCGGTGTGATCGGCGCACTCGGCAAGACCGCGTTCAAAAACGTCGCGGGTCTTCTTGGGCAGCGCGGAAATATCACCCAAAAAGACAACGCGCACGTTTTCGCGCTTCAGAAGCGGCAACTCGTCGATGAACGTCTTGGCAAACAAGTGCATCAAAACGTTGACCTCGTGCTGCGGACGATTCCAGTTTTCGGTGGAAAACGCATAGGCCGAAAGGACGTCGACACCCAAGCGCACGCAGGCGGTAATGATCTCGCGCAGCGAGACGATACCCGCCTTGTGGCCCTCAGTGCGTGCAAGACCGCGCGACGTGGCCCAACGACCGTTGCCGTCCATGATGCACGAGATATGGTGCGGAATGTTATTGAGGTCAAGGTCGGAAAAACCGACGCCCGCAGGGGCGTCGGCAAAGTACTCGACCAGTTTATGCTCGTCGTATTGCACCTTAGATCTCCATGACCTCAGCTTCTTTTTCCTTCAAAAGCTCCTCGACCTTGGCGACATACTCATCAGTGTGCTTCTGGACCTTGGCCTGCTCGCGACGGACATCGTCCTCGGTGAGCTCCTCATCGCGCTCGAGCTTGTTGTTGAAGTCGCGACGGATGTTACGGATAGACACCTTGGCCTGCTCGGCGTACTCGCGGCACTCCTTGACGAGCTCGCGACGGCGCTCCTCAGTGGGAGCCGGGAACGGAAGACGAACGACGGTGCCATCGGAGTTGGGGGTAATACCCAGATCGGAAGCGCCGATGGCCTTGACGATAGCATTGATGAGTGCCTTGTCCCACGGCTCGATGAGCAGCATGTGGGCCTCGGGGGTCTTGACGGCGGCAACCTGCGTGACCGGCGTGGGAACACCGTAATAATCGACGGTGATGTCGGACAGAATGTTGGCATTGGCGCGGCCGGTACGGACCTTGGAGAAGTTATGCTTGAGGGACTCGAGCGACTTGTCCATATGGGCGGTGATGTTCTCTGCCATGCTTAATCCTCCTGATAGACGAGCGTGCCGACGGGCTCACCCGAAAGCGCGCGCTTGACGGTGTCCTCGCCATCGATGTTGAGGACCAAAATCGGCATACGGTTGTCCTGGCACAGTGCCGTAGCCGTGGAATCCATAACCTGCAGACCGCGGACGAGAACCTCGTGATAGGTAATCTTGTCAAAACGGACGGCATCAGCGCACTTGACGGGATCCTTATCATAGATGCCGTCAACCTTGGTGGCTTTAATCAGAATCTCGGCGCCGATCTCACACGCACGAAGAGCCGCGGCGGTGTCGGTCGTAAAGTACGGATTGCCCGAACCGGCGGCAAAAATAACGACGTTGCCCTTGGAAAGGTGGTTGATGGCGCGACGGCGAATATAGGGCTCGCAGATCTCGTTCATCTGGATAGCGCTCATCACGCGGCAGGGAACATCGTTATGCTCGAAGGCATCCTGCAGGGCGAGCGCGTTCATAACGGTTGCCAGCATGCCCATGTAGTCGGCCTGAGCACGCTCCATGCCACCGGCAGCGCCTGCCATGCCGCGGAAAATATTGCCGCCGCCGACAACGACGCCGACCTCATGGCCAACGGCGAGCAGCTCCTTAACCTGCTTAGCAAGATGGTCGGTAACCTTGGGGTCGATGCCATATTGGCCGTCGCCCATCAGCGCTTCGCCGGAAAGCTTAAGAAGCACGCGTTTATATCGGATGTCGGACAAAGCGATCCTCCTTTAGATTGAACTTTCAACATTCTATCAAAGGCTCTAAGAAGAGCCATGAAAAAGCAGGCTGTGAGTAAAACCCACAGCCTGCTCATTACCAGCTACAAGAGCTTATTTACTCGCCACGGACCAGACGGTCAAAGGCAACGACGGTAATGGTGTCGCCGAGCTCCTTGGAGACCTGCTCAGCGTACTTCTTGATGGTGAGGGAGCTGTCCTTGATGAACTCCTGCTCGGTGAGCACGGACTGCTTGTAGAACTTCTCCAGACGGCCGACAGCCATCTTCTCCTGGATAGCCTCGGGCTTACCGGACTCGGCAGCCTGAGCCATGTAGATCTGCTTCTCGTGCTCGACGGTCTCGGCCGGAACCTGATCGCGGGTAGCGCAGATCGGGGCGACGGCGGCAACCTGAAGGGCAACGTCGTGAGCGAAGGTCTTGAAGGATTCAGCCTGAGCGGTCTCAGCCTTCTCGAAGGCGAACTCGACGAGGACGCCGATCTTACCACCCATGTGGATGTAAGAAGCGAGCGCGCCGTTCTCAGCCTTGCGGGCAGCGAAGCGGGAGATCTTCATGTTCTCGCCCATGATGTGAATCATCTCGGTGAGCTCGGAGGAAACGGTCTCCTCGCCCATCGGCTTCTCGAGCAGAGCGTCGACGTCAGCAGGCTCGGTGGTAGCGACAACCTCAGCGACCTTGGAAGCAAAGCCGGTGAACTTGGCGTTAGAGCCAACGAAGTCGGTCTCGCAGGAGAGCTCGAGCAGAGCGCCGGTCTTGCCATCCTCGGAGACGAACGCGGCGACAGCGCCCTCGTTGGTCTCACGGCCAGCCTTCTTGGCAGCCTTGGCAAGGCCGTTCTTACGCAGAACGTCGACAGCGGCGTCCATGTCGCCGTCAGCCTCGACGAGAGCCTTCTTGCACTCCATCATCGGGGAGTCGGTCATCTCGCGGAGCTGCTTGACCATAGCGGCGGTAATCTGGGCCATTGTGGTTCCTTTCAAAGAGATGAAAAAGAATTAACTAAGACTGATTTACTCGGCCTTGGGCTCAGCGGCCATCTCGGCCTCGGAGACCTGCTCCTTGCCGGAGCCAGCGAGGCAGGCGTCAGCCATGAGCTCGCACATAAGGGTGACAGCGGAGATAGCGTCATCGTTGCAGGGGATGCCGTACTCGACCTCGTCGGGATCGGAGTTGGTGTCGATCAGGGCGACGACGGGGATGTTCAGGCGCTGGGCCTCCTTGATGGCGTTCTCCTCGCGCTTGGTGTCGATGACGAAGAGAGCCTGGGGCAGACCCTTCATGTCGCGGGCGCCACCGAGGTTGGTCTGGAGCTTAGTGAGCTCCTTGCCGAGAACAGCCTGCTCCTTCTTGGGCAGAACAGCCATGCGGCCGTCCTCGACCATGGCCTCGAGCTCCTCCATGCGGTTGATGCGGGAGCGGATGGTGACGAAGTTGGTCAGCATACCGCCGAGCCAACGCTGGTTGATGTAAGGCATGTTGGCGCGCTCAGCAGCGTTCTTGACGGCCTCCTGAGCCTGCTTCTTGGTGCCGACGAACAGCACGTTGCCACCCTTGGCGACGTTCTTGACGAAGGTGTAGGCCTGGTCGGCGTCGAGGATGGTCTGCTTGAGGTCGAGGATGTAGATGCCGTTGCGCTCACCGAAGATGAACGGCTTCATCTTGGGGTTCCAGCGACGGGTCTGGTGACCGAAGTGGCAGCCGGCCTCGAGCAGGGTGCGGATATTAATCTTGGTAGCCATGTTAAACCTCCTGTGGTTTGCCTCCGCGCGGGGTCATCCTCCAAAACCAACCCGGACATGTGCTACCAAAGCCCGGGCACCACGGTATGAAGTAGCCGCGCGTGCGTGATAAAAACATGTTGCCGTGAAGCAACCCGATGAATGATAGCAGGAATGCCTCTTCCTGCCAACCCGCAATCAAAACCACACACCTGAGTGCGGCGCGGGACGTGCCAGCCACTATTCGCCGCGGGGATGGGCTTGAGCCACAGCCCGCTTAAGCCGATCGGGTGTGAGATGCGTGTAGATCTGCGTCGTGGACAGGCTCGCATGACCTAGCAGCTCTTGAACCGAGCGCAGGTCCGCACCGCCCTCGAGCAAGTCGGTCGCAAAGGTATGGCGCATCGCATGCGGGGCGATGTCAGCCGGAATGCCGGCGAGCGTCGCCAGCGTATGGAACCGCCGCCGGAGCATCGCGGCGCTCATGCGATTGCCGCGCGCCGATATAAGCAGCGGATGCGGCCCGGTAGCGAGGTCGCGGCGCTTTGCCCGAGCGAGCAACTCCGGCCTCCCCTCTTCAATATAGAGACGCGTCACATCGAGCGCACGACGATACAGAGGAACGATGCGCTCCTTGCTTCCCTTGCCCCACAGGCGCAGCGTGCGCTCGGACCATGAGATGGATTCCACATTGAGCGCCGCAAGCTCTGAGATGCGGGCACCCGAGGCATAGAGCAACTCGAGCATCGCCGCATCGCGCAGTCCCGCGGGTGTTGAGGTATCAGGCGTCTTGAGCAGCGCCTCGACCTGCTGGGTCGTAAGGACGCCCGGCAGGTCACGCGGCAGCTTGGGCGACGCGATCGCCGAGACCGCATCGCCCTCGACAATCCCCTCGGCAGCCATCCAGCGATAGAGAGATCGAATAGCCGACAGGTGCGCCGCAAGCGTTCGGGGAGCCACCTGCTCACGCGAAAGCTCGGCAAGATAGCGACGAATGGTGCGCACGTCGGCAGCGAAAGCATCAATATCCTCGCGCTCGCACCAGGCAGCAAAGCGCTCTAGCCTCGAGCCATAGGCCGTCACCGTGTTGGGAGAAAGCCCCTCAACGCGTGCGATATAGGCGATAAAAGAGTCGACGGTGTCGTACAGGTCAAAGGCTATGACCGGTCGCCTCCAAACAAGTCGGAACGCGTGGCCAAGTAGGCATCGAGGGCCTCGAGCGCACGGTCCGCATAGGCCTGATAGCGGTCGCGCTTGCTGCGGCGCTTACCATCCTCGAGTGGCGGCACCAGGCCAAAGTTGACATGCATAGGCTGATAGCCCACGGTGGCAGGATCGGTCGCATAGCCCACGAGCGCACCCAGGGCACCCACACGCGGCAACTCGACGCCCGCGGCACCGATAGCCTCGGCATAGGTGTTGAGCGCCGCGAGCAGACCTGTCGCCACGGCTTCCATGTACCCCTCGGTGCCGGTGATCTGACCGGCCAGGCGCACGCCGGTACCGGGCACGGCAAAGGTGCCATCGAGCACGTGCGGAGCGTCGACAAAGGTATTGCGATGCATGACACCGTAGCGGAAGAACTCAGCGTTCTCCAGGCCCGGCACCATATGGAAGACGCGCTTCTGCTCGCCAAAGGTCAAGTTGGTCTGGAAGCCCACCAGGTTATAGGCGGTCTTCTCCTTGTTCTCGGCACGCAGCTGTATCGCCGCCCAGGGGCGACGTCCGGTACGCGGGTCGGTGAGGCCGACGGGCTTCATGGCGCCAAAGCGAATGGCGTCCTTGCCGGTGCGCGCAACTTCCTCGGCAGGCTGGCAGGCCTGGAACAAATCGCCGCCCTCAAAGTCTTTGAGCACCACGCGGTCGGCCGTGGTAAGCGCCTCGATAAAGGCCTCGTACTCCTCCTTGTTGAGCGGAGCGTTGAGATAGTCGCCGCTCCCCTGCTCCTCATAGCGCGACTGCGAGAACAGCACGTCCATATCGAGCGTGGAGGCATCGACGATCGGCGCCGCCGCATCAAAGAATGCCAGGGCATCGCCACCGACGAGCTTCATAACCTCTTCGCTCAGCGCCGGTGAACACAGCGGGCCCGCGGCAATGACCACGTGACCCTCGGGAATCTGCGTGACCTCGCCGTGCACGACCTCGATATTGGGACGGGCGGCAACCTCGGCCTCGACAAGCTCGGAAAACTTGACGCGGTCGACCGCCAAGGCGCCACCGGCGGGAACAGCCGCGCGATGGGCGCAATCGAGCAGGACTGAACCCATGCGCTCAAGCTCGGCTTTCAGCAAACCAGCCGCGGAATCCGGACGGGTCGACTTAAACGAATTGGAGCAGACGAGCTCTGCCAGGTGATCGGTATGGTGGGCCGGGGAGCTCACCTGGGGGCGCATCTCGCACAGCTTTACGGCAAACCCGCGATCTGCCAGCTGGATCGCGCACTCCGACCCCGCCAGACCGCCACCGATAACTGTCACCTGATCGAACTGCATCTGCAAACACCTTTCTAATTGACACGTTTTCCATTGTGACCGAAGGGTGTCTGGGCGTGAAGGGCAAACTTGGAGGGCGCATACCTTCCATCCATCATGCGCTCGATAAGGCCCTCGAGTTCAAGCGAACCCAAGAGTTTGAGTACGCCGACAGCATCGAGCGAGACGAGCGCCGCGATGTCGTCGACCTTGAGCGGAGAGGCGATGAGCGCATGCATCACGGTCTGCTGCGTTGGATCCAGGTCGGCAATGCCGGGAGCATCGGGGCGCGAGTAGCGCAGGGTTCCGTAGATGCGTGAGATAGCCATCTCGATAGATTCCTCGTCGACGATGCAGCAGGCACCGTTCGCAATGAGGTAATTCGTGCCACGCGACTCGGGCGATAGGATCGACCCCGGCACGGCAAGAAGTTCGCGCCCCAAATCCATAGCAGCCTCGGCTGTAGAAAACGTCCCAGAAGGCATACCCGCCTCGGATACAAAGAGGGCTTGCGACAGGGCCGCGATCACGCGATTGCGGCGCGGAAAGGCGAACTTGCGCGGACCCATGCCCCACGGAGAGATCGACACGACCGCGCCACCCGTATCAAGCGTGCGCGTAATCAGCCCCGCGCTCGAACGCGGGTAGACCACGTCGGCGCCCGTCCCCAGCACCACAACGTGTTTGCCGCCGGCGTTGACCGCAGCCCAACCCGAGGCCTGGTCACAACCGACCGCACCGCCCGAAACTACCGTCACTCCCGCCTCAACCGCCACCTTCGCCGCAAGCTCTGCCACGGCAAGACCATACGGCGAGGCCTTGCGCGCGCCGATGATGGAGAGCGCGGGCGTCGAAAGCACCTCGGGGTTGCCGCGCACATAAAGCGTCTGGGGTAAATCAGAAAGCTCCAAAACGGTCTCGGGATACAACGCATCACCTGGATGCAGCTCGAAGGTCCCCTCGGCCATCATTGGTCCCTCCTTCCCTGGTACATCGCCGCCTCGAGCACGTGGTCCTGCGTCACTTGCTCGCTCTCGGCGACATCTGCGATCGTACGCGCAATGCGAACCAGGCGCACGATGCCACGCCCTGTGAGATGCGTGCGTTTGGATAGGCCGAGTACGCATTTCTCGGCAGCATCATCAAGCTCAAAGGTCGAAACGACGCCGTCAATGGACCGCGTCTCGTCATCCTCAGCCTCGGCATCTGCATCGTCCATACGGGATTCGCGCCAAGCGCGAAAAGCGCGACCGCGCACAACGTAGTCACGTAACTCGGCCGACGACATACCCTCTGCGCCCTCGATAATCACTTGAGGGTCGGGACGGGTCACATCGATCATCATGTCGATACGGTCGGCCAAAGGACCGCGCAGTTTAGACCGATAGCGCTCAACCATCGCCGCCGAGCAGCGACACGGTACCTCGCGATCGCCCAAAAAGCCGCAGGGGCAGGGATTGCTCGCAGCCAGCAGCTGAAAGCGCGACGGGAAGGTAAAGGCCCCGTCGACGCGTACGATCCTCACATAGCCGCGCTCGATAGGCTGTCTGAGCGTCTGCAGCACACCCGTGGGAAACTCGGCAAGCTCGTCCAAAAAGAGCACGCCGCCATGAGCAAGGCTAATTTCGCCCGGATGCACTGGACGCCCGCCGCCGATGAGGCCCGCGGTCGAAATGCTGTGATGCGGGCTGCGGAAGGGGCGATGCCCCGCAAGCAGTCCATCGATGTTCTCACCCAAGACCGAATGGATGCACAGCGCCTCCTGCTGGTCCTCGACGGAAAGCTCGGGCAGGATGCCGGTCATACGGCGTGCGAGCATCGTCTTGCCCGATCCCGGGGACCCAATCATGAGCAAGCCGAGTTCTCCTGCCGCCGCAAGCGCCATGCCGCGCTTGGCGACTTCCTGCCCCAGCACGTCGGCATAGTCGAGCTCTGGCTCAAAGGTCGCCTCGACGCCCTCGGAATCCAAGTAGTGCCGCGCGGCATCGCCCATACCATGAGCAAGCTGAGACAAATGATCGATAAAGCCGCAATCCACGCCCGCGAGTGGCACATGCTGGTCGGACCTGCCGGCGATAAAAGACAGCCCCATGTCGCGAGCCAATAGCTGAAACGCTACCTCGCCCTTGACAGGAAGCACCGTACCGTCCAAGCCGAGCTCGCCGGCGATAAAGCAGCGATCGAGGTTATCACGGGGAATCTGCCCATCGGCCGCCAGAACCGCGATGGCGATGGGCAGATCAAAGCCGCTACCGGTCTTGCGAATATCGCCGGGCGCCAGGTTGACCGTAATGCCCGAGCGTGGGATCTCGAACCCGGCGGAGCGCATCGCGCAACGAATACGACCGCGTGACTCCATCACCTCCATACTCGGAATACCGAGCATCTGGATGCCCGGGACGCCACCGGCAAGCGAGACCTCGACCGTGACGGGAATCGCCTCGACGCCGCGGATACAGGCAGCGTGAACGGCAAACGTCTCGAACGCCATCACGACACCTGCCAATCGAACGCGTTGTACTGATGCTCGATCTCGGCGATATGCCCGCCGCGGATGGTGACGCCCACGGCATCGAAGCGGATCGCCTTGAGAGGATAATGCTCCATGAGATAGCAGCTTGCGATGCGGCGGTAGCGGCGTTGCTTTTGGGCATCCACGGCCTCCTCGGGAAAGACCCGCGTGGTGCAATCCAGGGCGACGCGTCTCGTCTTGACCTCGGCCATCACCACGACATCGTCGAGCTCATCGAGCAGCACCAGGTCGGCCTCGCCCTCGGTGCAACGATAGCCCTGCTCCAGCAAGGCGTAGCCGCGCTCGTTAAAGTAGTCGATGGTGATCAGCTCGCCCAGCATGCCCAGCTCGCGGGGACTGAGTCCCTTGATAAACTCGGGCGTCATCGCCCCGGAGTCGAGCTCGCCGTTTTCCCAACGCTCCTTGAGCTGCTGCGTCTTGCTCTTTTTGCTTGCGGCACTCATGGGGTCTCCTTTCCCGCACACTGCATTGCCCCGATGATGAGGGCACCTTTCATGCGGGTAAGTACCGGAAGCAAACCAAAAGCTGACCAAATGCCGACAAAAAACGGGCCGTACGCAGCAATGGTGCTGCATACGGCCCGCTACCAGCTGGTTTACAAAACTCCAGAAGTCCCTGTCTCCACAATTGACCTAGAAAAGGCGCTCAGTTTGCAGAAAGTTTCCGCAAAAGCTCACGCGGTGCAACGGACAAAGTCCATGTTTGCGAATGGCCTCGATGTGCTCGGGGCTCGCATAGCCCTTCGACTCGGCCAGATGGTACTCGGGATACTCGGCGTCGTACTCGACCATCATCTCGTCACGCGTGACCTTAGCCATGATGGACGCCGCGGCGATGCAGGCGATCTTGGCATCGCCCTTCACCACATCGCGCTCGTTAGGAACGGCGCCCAAGGGGTTGCCATCCATAAGCACGCAATCGGGCTCGAGCCCCGTATCGGCCACGGCGCCCGCAACGGCGGTACGGATAGCACGGGCCATGCCCATCTCATCGATATCCTTAGGCGCGATATGGCAAAAACCGATCGCCGTCGCCACCTCGGCAATCTTCACTGAGAGCAACTCGCGGCGCGCCGGCGTGAGCTTTTTGGAATCGTTGATGCCCCAGACGCGCGGCTCCATAGGAAGGCAGACAGCGCATACCGTCAAAGGACCGGCCACCGATCCGCGACCCACCTCGTCGACACCAACGACCACCCCATCGCCGCCAAGCTCATGCATAAGCTCGTACATGTCATTGACGCGCTCGCGCTCGGCAAGTTCCTTGGCATGGCGCTTAAGAGCACGCTCGCAAGCCTTGATCACCTGCTGGCGCGGGTCCTCGCGATAATGCTCCACGAGGGCGGGGATCTCCTCAAACGTTGCGCTCGCCAGCTCTCCGGCAACCTGCGATGCCGAAACCGAGCTCGTCATATTGGCCATACCAGGCCCTCCTTGCATGCAAATCAGATAAAAAGAAGGGCCACCCGAAGGTGACCCTTGTGTCCAAACGAGTGGACAGACGCTGCGATCTTCTTAGCGCTTCTCGGGGATGCGAGCAGCCTTGCCCACCTTGTCGCGGAGGTAGTACAGCTTGGCGCGACGGACGCGACCATGACGAACGACCTCGAGCTTGGCGATCTTGGGGCTGTGAAGCGGGAAGGTACGCTCAACACCGACACCGAAGGACATCTTGCGGACGGTGAAGGTCTCGCGGGCACCGGCGCCGGCCATGCGGATGACGTCGCCCTGGAAGACCTGGATGCGCTCGCGGTCGCCTTCCTTAATGCGGTAGTGAACCTTGACGTTGTCGGCAACGCGAACCTGAGGAATGTCCTCGCGGATCTGCTGACGCTCGATTGCGCGGATGTAATCCATGTGCAATTCCTTACTCTTCTAGAGGTGCCGTACCACTCTGGCCGGCACGTAGTTGAACAAACGTATTCGAGTATACACGCGCGGGTTTCTGCTGCAAGAACAATTTTTTACGCAGACAAAAAGACAAAACCCGCACATGATAACCGCCCGTCTCACGAATGAGACGGGCGGCATGAAGGGGGGCCACACTAGGCGTCTAAACCCAAAAAGTTACGCGGAACGCTTGGCCTCGAGCTTGGCCTGGGCGGCCGCAAGACGTGCGAGGGGTACGCGATAGGGCGAGCAGGACACGTAGTCCACGTCGGCCACGTTAAACAGGCCCTTGATGGACTTGGGGTCGCCGCCGTGCTCGCCGCACACGCCAAAGTGCATGTAGGGATTGGTGGCGCGACCCTTCTCGACGGCCATGCGCACCAGCTCGAGTACCGCCGAGTCGATGGTCTCGAAGGGGTTGTCCTTCAAGATCTTCTTATGCATGTACAGCGGGATGAACTTGGCCTCGGCATCGTCACGGGAGAAGCCGAAGGTGGTCTGGGTGAGGTCGTTGGTGCCAAAGCAGAAGAAGTCTGCGTGATGGGCGATCTCGTCAGCGACCATGCAGGCGCGCGGCAGCTCGAGCATCGTGCCCACGGGAATATTGAGCTCGACGCCCTCCTCAGCGGAAACCTCGGCGATGACGCGCTCGATGACCTTGCGAGTCTGGACATGCTCAGCCGTGATGGAAACGAGCGGAACCATGATCTCGGGATGCGGGTCGACGCCCTCCTTGATTAGGCGGGCAGCGGCCGTGGCGACGGCGCGAACCTGCATGAGCGGCAGATCGCTAAAGACGACGGACAGGCGAACGCCGCGCAGGCCGAGCATCGGGTTGGACTCGACCATGCCGTCGATACGACGCAGGCGGGCGCGCAGGACGGCAAGCTCTTCCTCGCTGGCGCCGGCGGCTTCCTTCTTGGTGATGGCGACCTCGAGGTCGCGAGGATTATCCAGGAACTCATGAAGCGGCGGATCGAGCAGGCGGACGACCACATCGCGACCGGACATGGTCTTGAACATCGCCAGGAAGTCCTCGGTCTGAACCTTGAGCAGGTCGGCCAGGGCCTGCTGCTTCACGGCCTCATCGTCAGACAGGATAAAGCTCTGGATGATGTTCTTACGGTCGCCTAGGAACATGTGCTCGGTGCGGCACAGGCCGATGGCCTCGGCGCCAAACTCGAGCGCGAGCGCGGCATCCTCGGGATTGTCGGCGTTGACGCGCACATGGTTGGCATGGCCACAGGTCTCGTCCAGACGAATCTCATCGGCCCAGGACAGGATAGTGTCCAGATCGCCGGTGAGCTCGGCCGAGACCAGATCAACGGCGCCGTCGACGACGATACCCTGGGTACCGTCGATGGAAATGACATCGCCCTCGCGCAGCACGCGGTCGATGCCCTCGATACGCACGACCTTCTCGGCGGCGTCGATGTGGAAGCGCTCAACGCCGCAGACGCAGGGCGTACCCATGCCGCGGGCGATAACGGCGGCATGGCTCGTCTTGCCACCGTGGCTGGTCAGGATGCCCTCGGCGGCGACCATGCCCTTCAGGTCGTCGGGGTTGGTCTCCCAACGAACCAGAATGACCTTGTGACCCTCGGCGGAACGCGCGACAGCGTCGTCGCTCGAGAACACGACCTCGCCCACGGCGGCACCGGGGCTGGCATTAAGACCGCTGGCGAGAGCCTCGTACTTCTTGGAGGCGTCGAACTGCGGGTGAAGGAGCTGGTCGAGTTGCGCGGGATCGATGCGGCTCACGGCCTCCTCGCGGGTGATCAGACCCTCCTCGACCATTTCGATAGCGATGCGCAGGGCGGCGGTGGCGGTGCGCTTGCCCACGCGGGTCTGGAGCATCCAGAGCTTGCCCTGCTCGATGGTAAACTCGATATCGCACATATCGCGGTAATGATCCTCGAGCGTCAGGAACACGCACTCGAGCTCCTCACCTGCGGACTCGAGGCCCGGGGTGGTCTTGAGGTCGGCGATGGGCTCGGTGTTGCGGATACCGGCGACGACGTCCTCGCCCTGGGCATTAACCAAAAAGTCACCGTAGAACTCCTTGGTGCCGTCGGCCGGATTACGCGTAAAGGCGACGCCTGTCGCAGAGGTCTCGCCCTTGTTGCCAAAGGCCATGGCCTGCACGTTGACGGCGGTACCGAGCTCGTCGGAAATACCATGCTGCTTGCGGTAGATGCAGGCACGCTCGTTCATCCAGCTGCCAAAGACGGCCTGGATGGCAAGGCGCAACTGAAGCTCAGGATCGTGCGGGAAGACGGGCTTGCCATCGACAACCTCGAGCTCGGGGTAAAGGGCGGCCTCGACGTTCTCGGTGAAGATCCCCTTGAAGGTCTCGACGAGCTCCTGCAGATCCTCGGCCGAAAGCTCGGAGTCGACGCGGACGCCAGCGACCAGGCGTGCCTGGGTCAGCGCGTTCTCGAACAGGTCGGCGTCGACGCCCATAACGACGTTGGAGAACATCTGGATAAAGCGGCGGTAGCTATCCCAGGCAAAACGCGGGTTTTGAGTCTGGGCGATGAGGCCCTGAACGGAGTCGTCGTTGAGGCCCAAGTTGAGGACCGTGTCCATCATGCCGGGCATGGAAAACGGAGCGCCCGAGCGAACCGACACGAGCAGCGGATCGGAGGCATCGCCGAGCTTCTTGCCGCAGCGGGCCTCGAGGTCGGCCTCGGCAGCAACGATCTCATCGAGTGCGCCTTCGGGCCAGACGTTGCCGGCACCGGAGTACTCGACACAGGTCTGGCAGGTAATGGTAAAGCCACCGGGAACCGGCAGGCCGATGCGGCTCATCTCGGCAAGGTTTGCGCCCTTGCCGCCAAGCACGAAGTTCATGGACTTGTCGCCCTCAGTGACACAGGTGCCCTGGGCGTCGGTTCCAAAACGGAAAACCCTCTTGCAATCGCTCACGATACTTCCCCTTCCATGCACTTTCGCGCACGACCGTGGTGACGAATCGACCCGCCGGATGCGAGCCGTGAGGGTACTATACGGCGGGCATTGAGCGGGCTTGCGCAGAGGGCGCGAGGGTTGGTAAACGTGGTAAATATGGCGGTAAACGGTAGGTAAAGGTGGTTACCTTATGAAGATACCAATGCAAGAAGCTTGCAGGTCAAATGCCAGTTTCTTGCTAAATCGCTTTACCATTATCGTGCATTATTTTTAGTTACTTATTTTAGGCGGGGCATTTTTAGCTACCCCAATAAGCTAGCTTTGTTGGACTCGACGGGCGGCTCGGCGGGCACGGGCTTCTTGGATTTCCTCCAAGTGGCTGATGATCTCGGCAGCGCTTTCCTCGATGGCCTTGCCGTCGGTACGTACCACAAAGCAGCCTAGGCGCTTCATGAGCGCACGGGCTTCCTCGAGCTCGCTGTGCACGCTCTCGGGCTCGGCATAGGAGCCGGCAACGGCACGAGCGTAGTCATCGCCCAAGCGGCTATCGCGAATTTCGGAAATCACATCGACGGTCGAAATCAGGCCGAACAGGCGCATCGGGTCAACCTCGTAAATCGACTTCGGCGGCTCCATGCCATGGGCCAACGGAACATTGGCAACCTTGTAACCTTGATAGGCCAGATACATCGACAGCGGCGTCTTGGACGTGCGCGATACGCCCAGCAGCACGATATCGGCACCTGACAGATCGTCGCAACCGCGCCCATCATCGTGCTCAACAAAATACTCCATGGCCTCGATGCGATGGAAGTAGCGGTCATCGGTCTTGTGAATCACGCCCGCGACGCCCTTGGGCGGCACACCGATAAGCGACGATAGCACGGCGAGCGTCGGGCCAATCAGGTCGACTGAACGAATATGCAGCATGCCCAGGTAATCGAGCACACGGGCGCGAAGCGCCGGATCGACAATGGTGTGAAACACGGCAATATCGCGATGGTCGGCATCGACGCGCGGCCCCACAAATGACTTGACCTGCTCCACGGAAGTCACCTTGGGCAGACGTAAAACGCGAAAAGCCCCTTCATCAAATTGCCCGGACGCCGCAAGCACCACCTCACAAGCGGTATCGCCGAGCGAGTCGGAGATAACGATAACGGTGGGACGAGCGGTGACCGGGCAATCCATGCGGGGCTCCTTTTGCGCTTACGCGCAGGCTAGCTTACTTTTTGCGGGCAAGCTCACCGATGTTGGCGATGCCGGAGAAAACGGCCTCGAAGCGGTTGAGCAACTTAAGGCGATTATCGCGGAGCTGCTCGTCCTTGTCCATGACCATAACCTCGTCGAAGAAACGGTCGATGGGGGCACGCAGGGCGGCAAGGGCGGTAAATGCGGCCGGGTAATCCTCGGCAGCAAGGGCGGCATCGACAGCGGTCTGAGCGGCCTCGGAGGCATCGGCAAGCGCGAGCTCGGCCTCGCCCATCAAGCTGCGGTCGTACTCCGCGCCCAGCTCGGGCTTGGAGATGTGCGCGGCACGGGCATAAGCGGTCGCAAGGTTGTCGAACGTCTCGGCGTCGTTCTTGCGGGCCTCGTCGAGGGCGGCGCAGCGGGCGAAGAAGACGGACGGAGCGATGATGTGCACCGCGGAGACGGCGGCAACGGTATCGGCCGGGATCTTTTCGTCGCGGGCCATGCTCACCAGGCGGCCATGGAAGAAGTCACGAACCTGCTGGGCGACCTCGGCGGCGTCGAACTCAATGCCCTGCTCGCTATAGAGCTCGAGGGCGAAGTCGATGAGCGATGTGGGGTCGATCGGCAGACGGTCGCGCAGGATGTTGATGATGCCGATAGCGGCACGACGCAGCGCGTAGGGGTCCGAAGAGCCGGTCGGGGGCTCGCCGATGGCAAAGATACCGGCGATGGTATCGAGCTTGTCGGCGCAGGCCACGATGCAGCCAGCGGTGCCCTCGGGCAGCTCGTCACCGGCAAAGCGGGGACGATAATGATCGCGAATGGCGTGGGCAACCTCGTCGTTCTCCCCCATCGCGGTGGCGTAGTAACCGCCCATCACGCCCTGCTGGCTCGTGAACTCGACGACGGCGTTGGATACCAAGTCGGCCTTGCACAGGTGCGCGGCGCGAGCGGCATCGGCGGCCAGGTGGGCGCCCAGATGGGCCTCGCGAGCGATGGCAAGCGCGAGTTGCTCAATGCGCTCGGACTTGGCGAGCACGCTACCGAGCTTCTCCTGGAAGGCAACCTTGGCCAGACGCTCACGGAACTCGTCGAGGGAGATCTTCAGGTCCTCCTCGTAGAAGAACTTTGCGTCGTCCAGACGGGCGCGCACGACGCGCTCGTTGCCGTCGATCACGCGCTCGGCGTTCTCGGGCTTGCTGTTGGAGACGACCACGAACTCACGCGTGAGCTTGCCGTCGCCGTCATAGATCGGGAAGTAGCGCTGGTTGGTGAGCATGGACTCGCAGATGATCTCGTGCGGGACCTTGAGGAACTCCTCATCGAAGGTACCGACGAGCACCGTCGGCCACTCGCAGAGGTTAATGACCTCCTCGAAGACCTTCTTGGGCGTGTCGACATGACAGCCGGGGCGAGCGGCCTCGACCTCGGCGATGCCGGCAAGGATGGCCTCGCGACGACGCTCGGCAGAAAGCACGCCGGCGTCCTCGAGCACCTGCTCGTAAACAGCGGGGCTGGCAACAACATGGTCGCCAGGGCCAAGTACGCGATGACCGCGCGTGGTGTTGCCGCTCGTCACGTCGGCAAACGACACGGGCACAACATCCTCGCCCAAAAGGCAGCAGATCCAGCGGACCGGACGAACAAAGGTCGCATGCTCGTGACCCCAGCGCTGGCTGCGGTAGTTGGGCCACTGCAGGCCGGCGATGGTCTTCTCGCACAGAGCGGTCAGAATCGGCGTAGCCGGTGCGGAGGGAATGTTCTTCTCGGCAAACACATACTCGCGACCGTCGGTGTCCTCGCGACGGACCAGATCCTCGGCAGCCACACCGCACTTGCGGGCGAAGCCCTGGGCGGCCTTGGTGGCGTTACCGTCGGCATCGAAGGCGATGTTGACCGCGGGGCCGCGCTTGACCTCGTGAACCTCGTCGGTCGCGGTGGCGACGTCGGCAACGAGCGCAGCCAGACGACGCGGGCTCGAGATCACGCGGACCTCGCCGTGGGCCAGACCGGCCTCGTCGAGACCCTTGGCGATCATGGTGCCAAGCTGCTTGACGGCATTGTTCAGCGGTGCGGAGGGCATTTCTTCCGTACCGATCTCAAACAGGAAATCCTTAGCGTCTGCCATGGCTTACGCCACCTCGCCTTCCTGATCGGCATTCTCGTTGACTCCGGCGACCTCGGCCATGTAGGCCTCGCAGCACGCCTTGGCGACGGCGCGGACGCGCAGGATGTAGTTGGCACGCTCGACCGCGGACAGAGCGCCGCGAGCATCGAGCAGGTTGAAAGCGTGGCTGCACTTCATGACGCAGTCATATGCCGGCAGCGGCAGCTTGCGCTCCAGGCAGGAATGGCACTCGGCCTCGTAGTCGTCAAACTTCTGACGCATCATCTCGACGTTGGCGACCTCAAAGTTATAGGCACTGAACTCGCGCTCGTTCTCGAGGAACACGTCGCCATAGGTCATGGGCGTGCCGTCGGGCAGGTAGCTCCACACCAGGTCGTAGACCGAGTTAACGCCCTGGGCGTACATGGCGATACGCTCCAGGCCGTAGGTGATCTCGACAGGCACGGGGTCGACCTCGATGCCGCCCACCTGCTGGAAGTACGTAAACTGCGTGACCTCCATGCCGTTGAGCCAGACCTCCCAGCCAAGACCCCAGGCGCCGAGCGTCGGGCTCTCCCAGTCGTCCTCGACAAAGCGGACGTCATGGTCGTTGGGGTCCAGGCCAATGGCGGCCAGCGAACCCAGGTAGAGCTCCTGGGCGTTGACCGGCGAGGGCTTGATGAGCACCTGGAACTGATAGTAGTGCTGCATGCGGTTGGGGTTCTCGCCGTAGCGGCCGTCGGCGGGACGGCGGCAAGGCTGCGCATAGCAGGTGCGCCACTCGGCGGGACCGAGCGAGCGCAGCGTGGTCGCGGTATGGAAGGTACCGGCACCGACCTCGGAGTCATAGGGCTGCATAATGACGCAGCCCTGCTCGCCCCAGTACTGCTGGAGGCGCAGGATGATGTCTTGGAAGGAAAGCGATGAAGCGTTCATGCCTCTAATATCCCCTCGTCGAAACGATTACACGGTTAGGTACTGTACTATAGCGGTTTTTAGTCGATAGCGCCGATGCGGTTGAGCGGCCAGTAGCGCACAAGCGCCACAGCGATCAAATCAGAGCGATCGACGGGACCAAAGTAGCGTGAGTCGGCAGAGTTTTCGCGGTTGTCGCCCATCACCCACACGCACCCGTCGGGAACGGTGTAGGGATAGCCTACCCGAGCGCCGGGCGCTTGGGCCGATAGTGGCCAGCTCATGCCCGTCGTATAGTCCTCGTCGAGCGCTTGGCCGTCAACGACCACCTTGCCATCCTGCAGGTCGACCGTCTGGCCGGCCGTGGCAATAACGCGCTTGACAAGAACATCATGCTCGGAGGTGCCATCGGGGTTGTGAAACACCACGATATCGCCCTGCTTGACGGGCTGACCGAGCTCGAGGCTCACCTTTTGTGCCAGGATCTGGTCGCCAATCTCGATCGTGGACTCCATGGAGCCGGTGGGCACCACAAAGGGCTCGACCACAAACGAGCGAATCAAGAAGGTGGCGACCAATGCAATCGCGATGACCGCGATCCACTCAAAAGCGCCCCTCAACGCGGAATGCTGCGATGGAACCATTCTCACTCCTCGCTCTGCGAATACGAAGCGTCCAAAATCTCCTGCGCGTACGCACGCTCCTCGGGCGTGAGCCGCGCCGTCTCGATCAGATCGGGACGCCAGCGGCAGGTGCGCTCGATGGCGTTCTTGCGACGCCAGGCATCGACCTTGGCGTGATCGCCGCTCACAAGCACCGGCGGCACGCCCTCGCCGTTGAACTCGGCGGGGCGGGTGTACTGCGCGTACTCGAGCAGGCCTCCGTCCTCGGCGGTCGAGAACGACTCGTCGACGTTGCTCATCTCGTCGCCCAGGGCGCCGGGAATCAGGCGTACGACGGCATCGGTAACGACCATAGCGGGAAGTTCGCCGCCCGTGAGCACATAGTCGCCGATCGACAGACGCTCATCGGCATACGCATACGCGCGCTCGTCGACGCCCTCGTAGCGACTGCACACAAACAGCAGGCGCTCACTTTTGAGCAGGCGCTCGGCCACATGCTGCGTAAAAGGCTCGCCACAGGGGGTAAAGAACACCACAGTGGGCTTGGGACCCTCTGCGCTAATGGCCTCGATGGCCTCTGCGATAGGCCCGACCTTCATGAGCATGCCCTGCCCGCCGCCGTACGGCTCGTCATCGACGGTACGATGGCGGTCGTGCGTCCAGTCGCGCAGGTTATACGCCTTAAAATCAAAAAGGCCGGCCTTGCGGGCGCGGCCCAAAATCGACGTGGACATGACGGGCTCAAACATCTCGGGAAAGACCGAAAGGGTCTCGATCAGCATGTTGTCCTCCCTACTTGTCCATATCGATAAGGCCGTCCATCACGTGGACGGAAATTGTTCCTGCATCGGGAAGATCGAGCACAACCTGCTCGATCACGGGAATCAGCACCTCGCCGTACCGATCGCCCTCGACAACCCAAACATCGTTAGCAGGCGTCGACATGATCTCGACGATCGTGCCGAGTAAACCGAAGCGCTCGTCGACCACCTCGCGACCCATCAGGTCGGTATAGGCAGCGTCGAGCGAATCGAGCTCAAAGTCGTCACGATTTGCCAGCACGTAGCATCCCGTGATGCCCTCGGCGGCCGTCAAGTCGTCAATGCCCTCAAACGAGACCAGATCGCCATCGCCCGTATCGGTGACGGACACGACCGTGCAAAAGCGGTCGCGCTTGAGCGCTGGCGGCGTCAGGGCGACGCGCATACCCGGCTCTAATACAGAAGGAAGCCCCCGCAGCGGCTGCGCGAGGACCTCCCCCTTCCTTCCGTGCGGCTTGACCACACGGGCGATGTTTTTGTACTGGGACCTCAAGGTCCTAGCCCAGAACCTCTACCTCGACAGCAGTGTCGAGGCGAGCGGCCAGCGCACGGGCGAGCGTGCGGATGGCCTTGATGGTACGGCCACGACGGCCGATGACCTTAGCGACGTCATCCTCGGCAACCGAAACCTCAATCGTAGAAGCGTCGTCGCCATCGATGACCTCGAGGCTCACGGAATCCGGGTCGTCGACGATCTGAACAACGAGATATTCGACGAGATCGGCGATGCGATCTGAGAGCATTGCCTCACCCTCGAGCTGTGCAGCGTCAACCTCAGGCACGATTTACTCCTCGGCGCCCTCAGCGGCCTCAGCGGCAGCCTTAGCGGCCTCGGCCTCTTTGGCGAGCTGCTTCTTGGACTTCTTGACGACGGTCTCGGTCTTCTCGCCCTCGTTGGCGGCCTTGACCAGAGCGGCAACGGCGTCGGTGAGCTGAGCGCCCTTGGACTGCCAGTCGGCGATCTTCTCGAGGTCGAGGTTGATGGTCTTGGGGGCGGTCATCGGGTTGTAGCGGCCAACCTCCTCGATGATACGACCGTCACGCGGGGCGCGGGAATCGGCGACGACGACACGGTAGTACGGACGCTTCTTAGCGCCGTGACGAGCAAGGCGAATCTTGACTGCCAAAGGAAACTCCTCCAACCAAGCAGCTTTAGGCTGCAACTACAAACAAACAGTTGAACATAATACGCCATCGACGCGGGCAGGTGAAGTCCGTGAGACCAACTTCTTCGGTGTAGTCGAGGGCAAATCCATATCTTAGACAAGAATTCGGGATTTGCAAGCACATACACGCACCCCACATGAGCTGCGCGGTATACTCATGATATGGAAAGACGCGAACATACATACGGTTATGAGGATGCCATGGGCGTCACGCCGCCTCCCTGGGCGGGTCCGGCGGTGGGCCTGATGGACCTCGATGCGTTTTTTGCGAGCGTGGAGATGCTCGATCATCCCGAATGGCGCGGAAAGCCACTCATCGTGGGCGGAGACGCCGATTCGCGTGGCGTCGTGTCCACGTGTTCGTATGAGGCGCGTCGCTTTGGCGTGCACTCTGCCATGGCCTCGGCCGAGGCGCGGCGCTTGTGCCCGCAAGCCATTTGGACGCACGGGCACTTTGATCGCTACCGCGAGGTGAGCGCGCAGGTCATGGCGATTCTCGCCGACGAGACGCCGCGCGTTGAGCGCGTATCCATCGACGAAGCCTTTATCGATATCACGCCGGGTCGCTTTGCGCCCGAAGACCCGCTACTGGTTGCGCGGCGTATAAGCGACCGCGTGGCAGCGCTGGGAGTGACGTGCTCCATTGGCGTGGGCTGTAACAAGACGGTCGCAAAGATCGCAAGCGAACGGGATAAGCCGTTTGGGCTGACCATCGTGCGCCCCGGAACCGAGCAGCGCTTTTTGGCCGCGCTGCCGGTATCTGCCATGAGCGGCATCGGGCGCTCGGCCGAGGAGCGACTGCGCCGCATGCGCATCTACACCCTCGGCGAGCTGTCACGTGCACCGGAATCCACCTTGGCCTCTATTTTTGGCGTCAACGGCGAACGCATGCGCCAGCGTGCGCTGGGACTCGAAATCTCCGAAGTCACGAGTCTCGATGAGGAGCGCGAGGTCAAGTCGGTCAGCAATGAACGCACCTTTGCGAAAGATTTGACTGAGCGTGGGGATATTGAGGCGGCGATTGCGCTGCTGGGCGAGTCAGTGGGACGCCGTCTGCGCCGTCAGGGGCTGACGGGTGCCACGGTGACGCTCAAGCTCAAGTATTCGTATGGCAGCGGACGCACGGCGCAGCGGCGGCTTCCGCATCCGACCGACGATGAGAACATCTTCGTGGCGGTTGCACTCGAACTGCTCGACAACATCTGGCAGGAAGGAATGCACGTTCGCTTAGCAGGCATCGGCATGAGCGACTTTGACCATCGGGGCGGCATCCAGACCGACCTGTTCTGCGAGATCGATGACCGCGGAGCCCAATCCAGCGACCGCCGCGACCTCTCCGTCGCCATCGACGCCGTCCGAGACAAATTCGGCGACACCGCCCTTTCCTTCGGCCGCCAATCCCGCTTCAACGATTAACCGCCTTTGGGCAAAAAGAAAGCCGGGCAGGTGCGGAAAACCGCAACTGCCCGGCGATATGCGTGAGGGTAGCTAACCCCGTCTCAAATGAGCTACTAGAGGAGGTTGAGGGGGAGCTGGGGGGCGTCTCCCCAGAGTTTCTCGAGGCGGTAGAAGTCGCGGGCTTCGGGAGTGAAGACGTGGACGACAACCGAACCGTAGTCCATGAGCATCCAGGTCTTCTGCTCGCGACCCTCGATGGAGAACGGGTGCTCGCCGCAAGCCTCGGCGACCTTCTCCTCGATCTCGTCGACGATAGAATCGACCTGGCGGTTGTTGGTACCGGTGGCAAGCACAAAGTAGTCGCACACATCGGAAAGCTCGGTCAGGTCGAGCACCTGAACGTCCTCGCCCTTCTTGTCGTAGGCGGCCTGCGCGGCGGCGCGGGCGACATCCTCGGCGGCGACACCGCTCGCGGACAGCGAGGCGGCAGTGCGGTCGGACGTGGCAACGAAGCTCTTGTGCTCCACGCCTTCAAGAATCTGCTCGTCGGTCATGGTCTCGTCGGCCATGGAATACCTCTTTCTAGACAGCCCGAGCTAGCGCAGCTGGGCGTAATGGTTGTAAATCGAAATAGCCGTGGGATAAAGATAGCGCCCGGACTGGATCACATAGACCAGACCCTGCGCAAAACAGGAGAAGAACAACTCGTCGAGCGAGGACTTCCCCACCATCTTGCGCAGCGCATGCGCATAGTCGCCGTGGCGGTTGGGCTCGATGGCATCGGCCACAAAGACCACCATATCGAGCGGCGTCATGTCGCAAGCACCCACGGTGTGACGGTCGACAGCCTGGAAAACGGCCGGCGACAACTCGGGGAAAAGCTGCGGAAGCTCATAGGCGGCAACAGGGCCATGCAAAAGCGGCGTCGCGGCGGAAGGAGAGCCGGCAATCTTAATGCCGTAATGCAGAGCGCGCGTGACCAGCTCGTCGTCGGAGAGCACTTTGTCCCAGTCATGGATCAGGCCGGCGGCAGCGGCATCAAAGCGGTCAACGCCGTAGACCTCGGCCAGATGAAGTGCGGTCTCGGCAACACCCAGCGAATGCACATAGCGCTTGCGCTTATCCTTCATGCGAACATCGAGCAGCTCTTGAATGCGCTTGAGCAGCGCGCGCTCATCGCCCTCAAACTGATCCTCTACCGACAACGTAGACCCCCATCACTCAAAATCTTCTTGGCCCAGATCGGCATATAGCCTGCGTTTGCGAATGTAGCCGAGCACGGACTCGCTCGTAAGATAGCGCACGCTCATGCCGCGGGCAACTCGCTTACGGATGTTCGTCGAGCTGATCGCCAACGCCGGAATCTGAATATAGCGCACGTCGAACGGCAGCCCCGACTCTTTGATTCGGGCACGCGCCGTATCGATATCAAAGCCCGGTCGTGTCGCCGCAATAAAGGTAGCAAGCTCAGCGATTCGTTCGGCATCATGCCAGGTCACAATATCGATAATCGCGTCGGCGCCCGTAATAAAGTAGAGCTTTACCTGCGGCGGGTAAAAGTCGCGAAGGGCATGAAGCGTATCGGCCGTATAGGTTACGCCCGGGCGGTCGATCTCGAACCGGCTCGCCAAAAAGGCCGGGTTCGCGGCGGTGGCGAGGACCGTCATGGCATAACGGTCCTCGGCAGGCGTCACCGGCTTGTCAAGCTTAAAGGCAGGAGAGCCCGCCGGCATAAAGAGCACAGCGTCCAAGTCGAGCGACTCGCGCGCCTGCTCGGCAGTCACCAAGTGCCCGTAATGAATCGGGTCGAATGTGCCGCCCATAATGCCGAGCCTAAACTCCCGCCCGTCCTCTAGAGGAAGCTCGGGCAGACCGATTCCACCGCGCAGCGACATGGCTTACTCGCCCTCCGAGGTCTCGGCATCGCCCGCGACATCCGCCGTATCGACAACCTCGACGCCCTCATCCGCAGCATCGGCCACGTCAATGGCTTCAACGGCAACGTCCTCGTCAGCATCCTCGAGCTCCTCGTACTCCGAGAAGTCCTCAGCGCCCTCAAAGTCAAAGGCGCGCTGGCAAATGCGGACCTCGTCGCCCGCACGGCAACCGGCCTTCTCGAGCGCGTCGTCAACACCCATACGCGCAAACTTATGCTGCAGGTAAATGACGGCTTCCTCATTTTCCCAGTCGGTCTGGATGACCATGCGCTCGATGGCACGACCGACCACGCGGAAGGCACCGGGCTCTTCCTGGACAATGCGGAAACGCTTCTCACGCTGCAGGCGGCGGCGCTCCCACTCATCGTCGCGCAGAACGACCGGCTCATCCGAGACAGCCAACTCGGCGCGCAGCTTAGCCACCTGCTCGCCCACGGCAAGCATCAGAGTGTTGAGGCCGGCGCCCGTCACGGCAGACACAGCAAAGAACATATGCCCATCGTCGAGCGCTGCGCGCTTAAGGTCGGCAATCTTGTCGGCCGTGCCCGGCGCGTCGCACTTGTTGGCAACGACGATCTGCGGACGCTCCGAAAGCTCGGCGCCATACTGCTCGAGCTCGCGGTTGATGATGTGGTAATCCTCGACCGGATCGCGATCCTCAAAACCACCCGTCATGTCGACGACATGCATGATCAGAGCCGTACGCTCAATGTGGCGCAGGAACTGGTGACCCAGGCCCTTGCCCTCGCTCGCGCCCTCGATGAGACCGGGAACGTCGGCAACGACGTAAGAATATTCGCCGGCACGCACCATGCCGAGGTTCGGTACGAGCGTGGTAAACGGGTAGTCGGCAATCTTGGGACGGGCGGCACTCATGCGCGCGATGAGCGATGACTTACCCACCGAGGGGAAGCCCACGAGCGCGGCATCGGCCATAAGCTTCATCTCGAGCTCGATCCAGTGTTCCTCGGCCGGCTCGCCCAGCTGAGCGAACGCGGGCGCGCGGCGCACCGACGTCACAAAGTGCGTGTTGCCCAGGCCGCCGGCACCGCCGGGCGCCACGACAACGCGCTCGCCATCGTGAACGAGGTCGGCAATATCGAACATCGGAGTCTGCGTCTCGGGGTCGAGCTCGCGCACCACGGTACCCATAGGGACCTTGAGAATCAGGTCCTCGCCGCTCTTACCGTTACGACGGGCACCCTGCCCGTGTGTGCCGCGCTCGGCGCGGAAGTGATGCTTAAAGCGGTAATCGATCAGCGAAGACAGCTGAGCATCGGCCTGGATGACGACATTGCCGCCACGACCGCCGTCGCCGCCATCGGGGCCGCCCTTGGGAACAAATGCCTCGCGCCTAAACGACATGCATCCGGCTCCGCCGTCGCCGCCGCACACGTTAATGCGGCTGATATCGGTGAACTGTGACAACAGAATCGCCTCCTACAAAAAAGAGGGAGACCCTTGAATCCTAAAACTCAAGTGCCTCCCACATATGTGCTCTATGAAGGGTGAATTACGCGTTCGCGAGCGGGCGTACGCTGACCCTGTGCTTGATACCCTTGTGGAACTCAACGGTACCGTCGACCAGCGCGAACAGCGTGTCGTCCTTACCACGGCCAACGTTCTCACCCGGGTGGATGTGCGTGCCGTGCTGACGGACGAGAATCGTGCCCGTGGTTACCGTCTGGCCGGCATAGCGCTTCGTGCCAAGGCGCTGACCGCGGGAGTCACGGCCATTACGGGAGGAACCGAGTCCTTTTTTGTGTGCCATTGTGTATACCTACTCTTTCGTTACGAGTGTAATCTACTCGGCGACGGGAGCCTCGGCAACAGCCTCAGCCTCTGCCTTGACAGCCTTCTTGGCGCGGGAGGTAGCCTGAACCTTCACGATCTTAAGCTTGGTGAGCTGCTGACGGTGACCCTTCAGACGACGATAGCGCTTGCGCTTGTGGAACTTGAAGACCAGCTGCTTCTCGCCCTTGAACTGCTCAACGATCTGAGCGGTAACCTTGGCCTTGGCCAGCTTGTCGGGATCGGTGACGATCTTCTTACCATCGTTGAGGAAGATAACCGGCAGGGTGACCTTGTCGCCCTCATTGCCCTCGATCTTCTCGACGGTGATGACATCGTCGGTGGCGACCTTGTACTGCTTGCCGCCCGTGTTAACGATTGCGTACATGTTTACTTGCCCTTCATGCATCAGTTAGTGCAACAGCCGAATATAGTAGCAGGCGAAAATACCCCCGTCAACGAGTATGTGGAGCAAATCCACAAGTTCGCACAGGTATGGGGCTGACGAGTCGGCCCTCGTCGTCCTCGCATGCTTGATTCTGACGCTCGACATCGTAGGAGCAGATGGTCACGAGGTCTTGCATACCGGTGGAAACAATAGGTGCATCCACGCCCGGGGTCAAGCCCTGCAACAAAACATCAGCAGCGGAAAGCAAAATTTCCGGACGCATGGAGCCCTCGTTGTCAGCATGGGTGTCGAGCATGAGCACCAAATGATCCGGGCGCTCCCCCGCCGTGAGCTCATAGCCCACGAGCGTGTGATCCAAATCCAAGCGCTTGCTCTTTTTTCCGCGCGCGTAGTCGATGCCATGGCCCGCGCGCAGCGTGTCGATCGCACGATGCACCTCGTCGGCGCTTACGGGCGCCTCGGGGTCCAGATGCAGGTCGATGCGATACGACAGGCGCGTGAGCTGCGCCGTCAACGCCGGCGTGCGCACGTCGATGTACGCCGCCTCGATGGGCGCCAGATCGGCCGGAGACGCCGCAGCCAGGCGCCCAAACGCCTCGTCGAGCGCCACGAACTCGGTCATAAACAGGTCATACCACTCACATGTCGACGACGTACCCACCGGTAGCGCCGAAGAGAAGCCCACGCGCATGTGCGGAGAGAAGCCCTGCGTGACGGCATAGGGAAGTCCCGCACGGCGCACGATGCGCTCAATGGTATGGATCACTTCGAGATGGCCCAGGTACTTAAGGCGATCGCGCTTGCCATAGCGAACACGAAGCCTAAAGAGCGAGGGGTTGTCGGTCAGGCGCTCACTCATGCGCGATCACCCATCAATACATTCTTGGCGTGGAGCGTGGGGCAGATCCCGCAGCCGGTGCACGACGTGCGGGTGCAGTCGGGAGTCGTGACGCCCTCGAGCGAGCGACGGTACTCGCGCTCGAGAAAGCCGCGTGTGCAGCCGGGGCTCACGTGCTCCCACGGCAGGCGCCAGTCCAACTCGTAGGGCAGGTGCACGAGTTCATTGAGGTCGATGCCGTTTTTGGCAGCAGCCTCCTTCCAGTTATCGAGCGAGAAATGCTCTACCCAGGCGTCAAAGCGAGAGCCCGAGCGCCAAGCGTCGATGATGACGGGCGTCATGTCACGACCGGCGCGGGACAGTGCGGCCTCGATGAGCGAGGTCTCGGCATCGTGGTAATGAACGCGGACGGCACGGTTGCGAACGCTCGTGATAAGCAGCTTCTGGCGACGCTTGACGTCGTCGTAGTCGAGCTGCGGGCACCACTGGAACGGCGTGGCAGCCTTGGGGATAAAGACCGAAACCGAGATGGACACCGAGATCGAGCCGCGACGAGCCTTGGGCACCACGGAACGACCGAGCTCCAGCACGTGATCGGCCAGATTGGCGATGGCCACGATGTCCTCGTCGCGCTCGCCGGGAAGGCCCATCATAAAGTAGAGCTTCATGCGGTTCCAGCCGGCCTCGAAGGCCGCCTTGGCCGCACGGTCCAGGTCCTCCTCGGTCACGTTTTTGTTAATGATGTCGCGCATGCGCTGGCTGCCGGCCTCGGGCGCGAACGTCAGGCCGCCCTTCTTTTCGCCGGCAACCGACTCGGCCATATCCACGCCAAACGAATCCAGGCGCTGCGACGGAATAGACACGCGAATACCCGTATCCTCCAGGCGACGGTTGAGCCTGCCGAGCACGTCGCGAATGCAGGAGTGGTCGGTCGTGGAGAGCGAGGTCAGCGACACCTCGTCATAGCCAGTCTTTTCCAGACCCTGAATCACCGACGAGACGATCTGGTCGGCCGAGCGCTCGCGCACTGGGCGATACGTCATGCCGGCCTGACAAAAACGACAGCCGCGGGCGCAGCCGCGCAGGATCTCGATAGACAGGCGGTCGTGAACCAGCTGCGCATAGGGCACGCACGACTGCGACAGCGGATTCGTGGCGCCGAAATCCTCAACGACGCGCTTGTAGACCACGGTCGGCGCATCCTTGCCTTCACGCGGCACGGTGTAGCCATGCGGCGAGCAGGGCTCGTCGTGACGAACCTCATAGAGCGACGGCACGTAGTTGCCGGCAATGGATGCAAGCTGCTCAACAATCTGCGCGCGCGGGACTCCTTCATCACGCAGGCGGCGATGCAGCTGGCAGGTCTCGAGCAGCGATTCCTCGCCCTCACCGATGAGGATGGCATCGAAGAAGGCCGCGTACGGCTCGGGGTTGTACACCGAGGGGCCGCCGGCGATGATGATGGGGTCGTCTTCGCCTCGGTCGGCCGCCAACAGTGGAATGCCAGCGAGGTCGAGTGCCTCGAGGAAGTTCGTCACCGCCATCTCGTGCGGCACATGCAGACCGACGATATCAAACGAAGCGACCGGCGCTGCACCCTCGAGCGAGAGCAACGGAATGCCCGCCTCGCGCATAGCGTCACCCATATCGGGCCACGGCACATAGCCACGCTCGCAGGAGATGCCCTCGGCCTGGTTAAGGATGTTGTAGAGGATGGCGATGCCCTGGTTGGGCAGACCGACCTCGTACACATCCGGATAGATCAGGCAGCAACGGTAGTCGGCATCGGCCTTGGAAAGTGTGCCCCACTCGTGATCGATATAGCGACTCGGCTTCTCGACCTTGGCGAGCAACGGCTCAATTAAATGAAAACAATCTTGGTATGCAACGCGCAACGGAAAACCCCTAAGCAGCGAGATCTGATGCGTCCTGATAGGACGCCATAGGACGGGTAGCGCCCGCGACCGTGGTCACCAGATCGCGAACGCGGGAGAACGTGGCAGTGACCACCTCGTTGGCACGACTGTAGTCGACATCGCGCTCGTAGAGCGAAACGAGCGCACGGCCCATGCCATAGGTGCCCGCGGCAGCAGTAAGCGCCTTGACGGCAAACCCAATATGCGGCGTCTGCTTGACGAGCTCGCGGGTGACCGCGCGGATCACCAAGCCGCCGGCAAGCACGCCCGCGACCTCGTAGCCGCGCTCGGGCTTAATGCCGCGTCCAAAGACGGCAGCGAGCTCAAAGAGCATGCCCACCTGCGCCAGCGCCATAACGGGATAATCGGCGCCCGGCAAAAACACCAAAGCCCCGGTCGCCATATTGGTGAGCGCACACGAGGTGATGATGCGGTTGGCCGCCGCGATGCGCATGAAGGCAAAGTTCGCCGCAAAAGCCGTTTCCTTGTCGGTGCGATCGAGAATCCAGCGGGCAAGCGTCTCGAGCAGATACGTCTTATCGGTTGCCGCTACCACGCCGAGCATGGGCGTGGACTCCTCGATAAACGGCACCTCCACAGCAGACTCGGCAAGCACGCACACGGGCGCACCGGCGATCACGAGCTCCTGCACGGCACTCTCCAAGCGGTCGGAACCACACGAGAGCACCAGTACCACATCGGTATCGGTCTTTGGAGCAATTCGCTCCTCCCCCAGACGCTCGACGCGCACAATGCCCGAGGTCGTCTGCGGCACAAAGGCGTCACGCACCGTCTCGGCCAGAAAGCGCGAGGCGGACGAATCCAGATAGACCGAGACGCGCACCGGCGTATCGGAATCCTTCTTAACGGACGCGCCCATCTTAAAAGCGCGGGTCAGCTTATCTACGGGAATTTTCATAGCAAACCCCTCCAGCGGTTACGCGGCGCCCGAACGATGCCGCCATATGGATTGTACGATACCCACCGTCAGCAGCTGAATCATCATCGAAGACGAACCAAAGCTAATAAACGGCAGCGGAATACCGGTAATCGGCATCATGCCGATGCACATGCCGATGTTTTCGAAGGTCTGGAACGCCCACATGCCAACGATGCCCACACACGAAAGACGCAAAAACAGCGACTCGCACTTAAAGGCGACGCGAATCGTCGAGAAGATGAGCAGTACGTACAAGCACAGCAGCAAAAAGGAGCCGCAGAAGCCAAAGGTCTCGGACAAAAAGGCGAAGACGAAGTCGGTGTGGAACTCAGGCAGAAAGCCGCCGGCCGACTGCGTCGCATGCCCCAGGCCCTTACCAAAGAAACCGCCCGAGCCGACCGCGATCAACGACTGCTGCAGATTGTACGCATCGTCCGAATCGGCATTATCGGGGTCGATAAAGACCGTCAGACGGTTCATCTGATACTGCTTGATGAGCACATCATGGCCGAGCAACGAATCAAAGACCGAATCGAGCGCCAGGACGAGGGCCACCAGGCCCACAAGCAGGGCCAGGGTCGACAGCACCCATTCGCGGCGTGCACCGCTCATACAGATGACGATAGCGCCAGAAACCAGCACGACCAGGCCCGATCCCAGGTCGCCCATGGCAACGACGGCCAAAAACGGAATGGACAGCATGCCGCAGAGCTTGACGTAGTCGCGAACGGTATCGATGCGACCGTTATACTGCGAGCCAAGCGTAGCAATAAAGAAGATGGTGATGAGCTTGGCAAGCTCAACCGGCTGGAATGTCAAGCCGATACCGGGAATCTTGATCCAGCCCGTCATGCCCAGACCGCCCGTATAGGACAGACCCGGAATCTTGGGCGAGAGGATCACGATCAGGTCGATGACGAGCAACGCCGTCGAGAAATTGGAAATACCGCGCAGGTCGGAGCGCCAGACCAGCACCGCCAGCACTGCTCCGATGCCAATTCCCAGCAGATGGCGTGAGAACGAAGCATCGGCCTTAAACTGCGAAGCCGACCAGATAATGATGGCACCGTAGGCGACGAGCGCCACAGTAGCCACGAGCACACCGATATGCACCTTTTGGCGAAACGTGCCGCGCGAGGCCGAAAGTTGCTTGTTGACGCGGTCCAGGCTGCTGCGAGAGCCGGTCTTGGTTGAACGGAACAGATCCGCCGGAGAAAAATCCATCGTAACCTCCTATCGAACCGAAGAATCGCCCGAGGCCGAAGAGGTATCGGGCTCGCCATAAATCACGCCGAGCACGTCGCGCACGACATGCATCGCGGTATCTGAGCCGCCGCCGCCCTGCTCCAGGACAGTAGCGATGACATACTTGGGGTCATCGGCCGGTGCATAGGCGCAGAACCACGCGTATTCGTCCTCGCCGCTTTTCTCGCCCGTGCCCGACTTGCCGTATACCTGCGGCGTCAGGGTGCCAAAGTGCGCCGCCAGGGACGTCGATGCCGTGTAAATCACGTCGTGCATGCCGTTGCGAACAAGAGCCAAATCCGAATCGCTGTTGATCTTGGCCACCAAGCGCTTCTTCTTGCCCTTGCCGTTGTACTTATAGGCATCGCCGTCGCCATCGCGCGACACGGCAGACAAAAACACGTGAGGCACGTACTGTTTGCCGCCGTTGGCAAGACCCATATAGGCACACGCCATCTGCAGGGGCGTCACCAGAATGTCACCCTGACCGATGGCAATGTTGGTCATATCGCCGGCATTCCACTTGCGGTCCTCGGCAGAGGCGTCGGTGAAGTACGACTCTTTCCACTCGGCATCGGGAATACGGCCCGCGCCCTCACTCGGCAGATCGATACCGCAGGTCTTGCCTAGACCCCAGCGACGAAAGACCTCCTGCAGGCCCTCGGGATGTTGCTCGTCATAAAAGAACGCCTTGCCCATGTCGTAGAAGACGGGGTCGCACGAGTTGGCGATACCCGACTGCAGCGTCATGGTGCCGTGGCCGGAATGCAGCCAGCAGTACTTGCCCCACGACTTGCCCAGACCCGTCCAATAACCCGTGCAGTTGGTCGTCTGCTCCGACGTGTAGGTTCCAAACTCAAGACCGGCCAGCGCCGAGAGCGGCTTGATGGTCGAGGCCGACATGTACTGTCCGCTAATAGCGCGGTTGAGCAGCGGGTGCGAACCCTTGTCATCATTGAGCTCGGTCCACACGTCATTTGAGACACCGCCGATAAAGACGGACGGATCGAACTTGGGCTCGCTCGCCATGCCCAGGATCTCGCCATTGTTGGGATCGAGACACACTACGGCGCCGTTGCCGGCATTGCTGTAGCCAGTGGTCTTGGCAAGCTCGATAGCGCTCGCCAGCGCCGTCTCGCAGGCCTGCTGGATCTTAAGGTCGAGCGTGAGCTTAATGTCGGAGCCGGCCTTCGCGGGCACGGCGCCGGCCTGACCGGTCACATTGCCCGAGACATCGACCTTGACGGTCTGCTCGCCACGAATACCCTGCAGCAGGTTTTCGTAGTAGCTCTCAACGCCCGCCTGGCCCACGATATCGCCCGACTGGTACGTAATCTTGCCAGCAGAAGCATCATCATCGCCAGAGGTTTTCTTATTCTGGGCCTCGAGCTGCTCGGAGGTAATGGTGCCGGTATAGCCCAAGATATGACATGCCGTCTCGCCATATGGATACTGGCGCTCGGTACGCTCGGCAATCTTGACGCCCGGGAACTCGCCGGCATGCTCCTGAATATAGGCAACCGTGGAGCGACGGACGTCCGTCGCGATGGTATGCAGGCTCTGTGCGCCCTCTGTATTATCCTGAATATTGCGAAGGACCGCCACGTAAGGCATTCCAAGCACGTTGGCAAGATGGCGAACCAGAACCTCATCCTCGGCAAGGTCGCGGTAGGCCACGACAGCAAGTGAGGGACGGTTCTGGACAAGCGCCACGCCATTGCGGTCGAGGATGCGGCCGCGCACAGCGGGTGTGGTAACGGTGCGAGTCTGATTGCTATTAGCCTGCTTCTCGTAATAGTCCGACGAGACCATCTGCATGCCCCACAGCTTGACGGCAAGTGCCGCAAACATCGCGCCCACACCCGTGGTGAGGATGGAAAAGCGGCCCTTAAAGGCGGTCGCCGCGGTATTGCCCTCGCCCTCGGTGGCGCGCGGGGCCGTTCCATGCTGCGTATCGTAGGTAAAACGGGAATCGCCGCGACGCATGATGACCAGCGCGACCACGATGGCCACAACCAGCACGATACCGGCGATAATAACCGTCAACTGGGAAGACATCTACGGGCCTCCCCTATTTGAGCTTGCGGGTCTTGGGCTTAAAGCGCATACCCGCCTGGCGTCCGCCACGTGCGGAGAATCCATAGCCGGACTGCGGCACGACGCCGGACATCAAAAACGGAATGGCAACCAGACCCGTCAGGATCGAGGACGGCAGCGCATGGCCGAAGATCGCCACGACAAAGCTCGTCTCCAAACCCATAAACAGCAAGATGATGCTGTAGATCACATTAATGACGAGCGCAAAGGCGCCCACAGTGACGCCGCGCGCACTCGGGGTACCGCCCGTCTGACCGACGGCGCTGTGCACCAGGGCAAAAGAACCCACGGTCAGCAGGAGCGACATAACGCCCACCGGCACGGCAGCGGACAGGTCATAGAACAAGCCGCTGCAAAAACCGCACACGACGGCACGGGTCGGGTCGCCCGAGAACACGCTTAGGCACACCAGGATAATCATGAAGTTGACGCGACCGCCCGCAATGGAGATCTGCGGTGCCAGGCCTGCCTGCAGCAGCACGCACACAATGGCAGCGATCACAAACGTGCGGGAGCTCATCCCCTGCTCGTGTAGATCCATGGACATGCCCCCTATTCGCTCGAGCCGGAATCGGTCGTCTCGGACGTGTCGGAACTGTCATCCGAGCTCTCGTCCTTCATCTTGGTTGCAGCATCGCGCGACGTTCCCTGCGGCGTGCTGTTGGCCGTGCTCACGTCCTCATCCGAGGCCGACTGTTCGTCGGTCAGCGAGGTGATGACCAGCACTTCCTCGTTATTCTCGGCCGTGGTCTGAGCGCGCACCACAATGGTGTAGTACACGTCGTTTGCCGATTTCTCAACCGACGAGACGGTGCCAAGCGGAAGGCCCTTGGGGAACACGCCACCGATGCCAGAGGTCACGATGATATCGCCAACCTTAACATCGGAGTCGACGCTCACGTACTCAAGACGCAGCGTGCCGTCAGCCTGACCCTGCAGCATACCCTGGGCGCGCGTGTCCTGCACCATGGCGGACACGCCCGAGTTCTCGTCGCCAATCAGGCGCACGGTAGAGGTCTTGGCCGATACCTCGATAATCTGGCCGATAACACCGGCAGAACTCGTCACGGGCATGTTGATGGTAAGGCCGTCGGCAGAGCCCTTGTCGATGGTAACGGTCGAGGTCCAGGCATCGCCGGAGGCACCAACGATACGAGCTGCGGTAGATTTGAGGTTGTAGGTCGATTGCAGCCCGACCAAGCCCTCCAGGCGCTCGGCAGTCTTTTGAGCCTCAGAAAGCTCGGCGACCTTAGAGGTCAGCTCCTCATTTTGCTTCTTGAGCTCGTCGAGCGTGTCCTGCGACGCCGTTAGGTTAGAGAACACGTTGCCAATCGCATTGAAGGGAGCCGCCACAGCCGAGCCCACAAAGCGCACCGGAGAGGTAATCGTCGTTACGCCCGAACGCACGGCATGAATCGGCCCTGCCTCGCCCTCGCGGATGTAAAACGTGAGCAGCAACACCGAAATCAGGCTGAAAACAATCAACGGGCGCATACCCGTTGATTGTCGCTTGGTATTCAGATTTGTGGAGAAACCCGAAGATCGTGCCAAATGGAATCCACCTTTTGGAAATTAAGCATTGGTCTGGACGAAGCCGCCATCAAACGCATTGGCCTCGAGCACGCGGGCACAGCCGTTAACGACGTTATCGAGCGCCGTGGGGCTGACGTTGACCGAAACACCGGTCTCATCGCGCAGGCGCACGTCGAGACCGCGCAGCAGCGCGCCGCCACCAGTCAGCAAAATGCCGTAGTACATAAGGTCCGAGGCAAGATCGGGAGGCGTAGCGTCGAGTGCGTCCTTGACGGCCTTGGCCATCTCGTCGAGCGGCTTGTTGAGCGCGCGACGAATCTCCTCGCTCTCGATGCGCACGGTCTTGGGCAGACCGGTGATCACGTCGCGGCCGTTGACCTCGACGTCAAGCTCGTCCTTGAGCGGCACGGCGGAACCGACCTTGATCTTGATGTCCTCTGCCGTACGCTCGCCGATGGCAAGGTTGTAGGCATCGCGAACGTGCGTGAGGATGGCCTGATCGAACTCGTCGCCGGCAATACGGATGGACTGCGAGACGACGATGCCGCCCATAGCGATAACGGCAACCTCGGTGGTACCGCCACCGATGTCGATGACCATGGAGCCGGTGGGCTCCTCGACAGGCAGGTCGGCGCCGATAGCGGCAGCCATGGGCTCCTCGATCAGGTAGGCCTGACGAGCGCCAGCCTGGATCGTGGCCTCAAAGACGGCACGCTTCTCGACCGACGTGACGCCGGAGGGGACGCAGACGACAACGCGCGGACGCGGGGTCCACGGATAGCGCTTCTCGGACGCCTTGTCGATAAAGTAGCGAAGCATGGCCTCGGTAACATCGAAGTCGGCGATGACGCCGTCCTTCAGGGGACGAACGGCCACGATGTTGCCGGGCGTACGGCCGAGCATGCGCTTTGCCTCGATACCGACCGCCAAGATGCGCTCGTCGTTCTTGTCGATGGCGACAACAGAGGGCTCGCGAATGACGATGCCCTTGCCGCGCACGGAGACAAGCGTATTTGCGGTGCCGAGGTCGATGGCAAGATCGCCCGCATAGCTACCGAAGAACATATCCATCAAAGAAAACAACGCAACTCCTGATGTGTTGGATGATTGCTGGAAAACTACTAGCTCATCATACTAGCGCAAGCCCGGCACCTCACTTGTGGTGAAGCGCCGGGCAAAGCTAAATCCCATAAGGTCACTACTGGTTGTCAGCAGCCGAGAAATCCATATCGAGCGAGGAAACGGCCCAGCCGATATGGTTGTCGGAGCGCACGAATTTGACGGTGTACTCCTGCTCGCCGCCCTTGGACAGCGATGCCTTCACCTTAGCGGTCGTCTCGGTCATGGACTGATCCAAGCCCTCGACGGACACGGTGGCACCCTGCGGAATCGAGGAGATGATCATCGACTTAGCGTCCTCGGACAGGCTCGAGGCCAGGCAAGACTCGGCCTTTGCCGTGTCACCGTCGCCGGCAGCCTGGAACAGATCGGTAACGACAGACTCCTGAGACGGGAAGCCAAAGCCGCGCGTGTAGGCAAAGCCCAGACCGCCCGCGGCGATCAAAATGAGCAGAAGCAGCACGATGAAGACTTTGAGGCCCGTGTGGCGATGGCGACGACGGACCTTGGCCTGCTTACGATCCTGACGATCCTGCTGGACCATCTCGGACTCGGACAGAGTAAAGAAGCCGGTGTCCGAGGGATCGGGCATAAACTGACCGGTCGCGCCCGTAGGATCGAGCGGATCGACGGCAGGAGCGTCCATCGCGGGCGCCGGAGCCGTGGCCATAGCCGTCTGGGCAGACAGCGCGGCAAGCGAATCGTGCACGCGGGCAAGCTCATCGGCCTGCTCGGAGGTGAGCTGGTAGATGCCATCAGCAGTAGCGGCGTTAAAGGCGTCGAGTGCGTCGGAGGGACGGCCGGCGGCAGAAAGCGCCTGACCCATGCCGGCGTTGAGCGCACGCGTGTCGTCGCGGGGGCCGGCAAAGTCGATAGCCGTGCGGTAGGTCTCCACGGCATCCGCCGGACGGCCGAGCTTAATGAAGCAACGACCGAGCTCGCCGAGTGCGGCGGCAGGAGCCGGATTGGCGCCGTCGATGGCGGCCTGACGGAAGGCAGTACCCGCGTTGGCATAGTCGCCCGACTGGAACAGCGCATTGCCCAGGCCCAGATAGGCCTTGAACGGCGTGGCATAGGAAGCATCCTGCGTAGCAGCAGAGAACGCCTGAGCGGCCGTCGTGTAGTCGCCCACGGCGGCGAGCGCCTTGCCGCGGTTGGTGAGCAGCGCGCCGCGCTTGCCGTAGGTGCCGTCGTTGAGGGCGGCGGCATAGGCCTCGGCGGCCTCGGCATACATGCCCAGGTGCATCAAGGCGTTACCACGAAGGTGATCGGCCTCGCCCATAATCTCATCGGGAGATTTTGCCGCCCCAAGCATCTGGGCTGCAGCGGAAAAATCACCCGCGCGGTAAGCGGCGCGGCCCTGTTGGATCAGCTGGCTATTCAAGGAAGTCCCCTTTACTCGTGAACGATCTCGACATGAACGATCTCGTCGCCGGCACGCAGCTGCGAAATCACATCGAGACCCTCGACCGTGGTACCAAAGACGGTGTAACCGGAATCGAGGTTATGCTGGGCGCCCAGGCAGAAGTAGAACTGCGAACCCGCGGAATCGGGGTCCATGGAGCGTGCCATGGCAAGGGCACCATCGACATGGCTGTTGCGCGGATTGGTGGCAAACTCGCCCTTGATGCAGTAGCCGGGGCCACCGGTACCGGGCATGCCGTCGGGGCCCTCAAGGCCGGCAGCGACGTCGGCGCCGGACATATCGCGGGTATTGGGGTCGCCGCCCTGAATGACGAAGCCGGGAACATAGCGATGGAACTTAAGGCCATCATAGAAACCCATCGTGGAAAGCTCGCAGAAGTTCGCGACATGAATGGGAGCGCCCTCGCCGTCAAACTTGACCTTGATGGTACCCTTCGACGTCTCGATAACGGCGCACTCGTCGCCGGCAAGCTGATACTCGGGCGTGTAGAGCTCTTTCTTAAAACCAAACATGTGGTTCCTTCCTCGTGCGTTTAAAGCATATTTGTACGAATTGTAGCAATAAGCATGCGCTTACATCAATTGCGCACGTAGGTTATACCGACTATGGCGAACTAATTTTAGGAACGCTGCTGCGGCTTCCAGGAACCCACATTGGCGTCGTACTGGTTCAGCGCGCTATTGCCGCCCTGTGCGATGGGCGCCAGGATCTCGCTTTGGTGAGAACTCATCGACTCGCCATCGGGAATGGCCAGCGAGATGTCCCAACTCTGGCAGATCACGTCGACGCGCTCATACATCCACTCGGCAAGCTGCTTTAAGTGGGCAATGTCGTCCGCATAGACCGTATCGTCCTGGTACTTAAGGTTGCTGAGCTCATCTTGCGTCTTTTTAATCTGGTCGCGCAGGGCGTAGGCACTCTGCGACAGCTCCTGACGGGTGGACAGCGGCGTTCGGAGATAGCCGTTGTTAAAGGAATCGATGACCTCGCCGATCTGGTCCTCGTCACCGTAGGACACGATGGTCTGATACAGACCGTCGAGCCTGGTATAGAGCTGATCATCGGTGAGCACGGTTTCTTCCTGGACCACCTCGGCAGAATCGTCTTGCTTGGTATCGTCCTCAGTCGCCTCGCCCTTTTGGCGCGTGGGGAAGGTCGTCTGCGCAGCCTGGCCAAACTGGTCGTAGAAGCCAGGCATGACACCCATGGGATCGGCCGTCACGAACCAATAGGCACCGCCGCAAACGACGGCAAGGACCGCGATGACAATGAGCGGCTTGGGAATATGACGCTTGTGCTTGTGATAGGCGTCCTCGTCGGGATGCACCTTGCGCTTGGGTTTTTGAGCATCGTCATGCAGGGAAACGGGCGTGGGAATATCGACCTTGGGGATACCGAAATCCTTATCGAAAGCCGGCAGCACGCAGGTCTCGTTAGGATCGGCGGCGTCCGAAAGCACCGCAGCGGCAGAGGCCGGCGCATGCGGCACCTCGGTATCGATCTGCTCTTGCGTTAGGCGCGGAAAGCCCGCCGTGCGGCCCGCAGCCAGGTCAGATGCGGCCGCGTCCTCGGAGAGGATACCCGGAGCGGGGCGTCCGCATTTGGGGCACGTACGATCATGCGGAGAAAGACGGGCACCGCAGCCCTCACAGAACACGAACTCGGTGTGCTCGGGACCATCGCCCGGGCCCACATAGGCGTTGCAGTAGGGGCAGAACGAGGCGCCGTCCTCGATAGTCTTAAGGCAATGCGGGCAGATCACGGCATCCTCTTTTCGAAGCAATTCAAACAATCGAGGTTAGAGCATAACATCGCCACGGCCCCACAGGAACAAGGCACCAATTCAACATCGCCAGGGCGCGTAGCTACTTCTTCTTTTTGCTTGGCATCGAGACTTTGATGCCTTGGGCGGACTTGGTCACGCGAGAGCGCTTGGCTCTGGCACTACTCTTTTTCTTGGGCTGGGCCTGGGCCACGCCCTCGAGCGCGCGGGCCTCGGCCTCGCGAACGGTGCGATCTTCGCGGCGCTGCGCCATGTCGGCGGCGAAGCGCTTGGCAAAACGCTCGGCCGTCGAACCCGTCGAGCTCACCTTGCCGCCACCGCGACCCAGGCGGACGCGCACCCCGCGGCCAAAACCAGTTGCGGCATGACGACGACGCGGCTTGAGCGAATCCATCATCGTGGCGAGCTTAAAGAACACCGAGCAGGTAAAGACCACGATGACAGCCAAGATAACCATCTGGCCCATCGACAGGTTGGCAATAGACAGCAGCTCCGGGAATCCGATAACGCCCACCAAGATGCCGGCGACTACAAACACAAAGAGCACCACACGTAAGGGCGTGAGAGGCTGCGAGATGCGCCAGATCAGGCTGACGCTCGCCGCGCACGACGTAAGCAGGCACATCGTAGAGAGCGTGAGCTGGCTAAAGCCAAACACGCGCGCCACAAAGATATCGAGCGCCGCAGCCAAAATGACCGCAATCGACGCCGGCAGCGCACGCTTGAGTACGTTGGTCAAAAACGCACCCTTCACGCGAGCATTGTTGGGCTCCAAGCCCAACACAAAGCCCGGCGCGCCGATGCAGAAGAAGTTAATGAGCGTCATCTGGATTGGCTCGAAGGGGTACGGCGGCAGCGCGATGCACAGCGCCGCCAGGCCCATCGAGAACAGCGTCTTGGTCAGGAACAACGAGGCCGAACGCTGCAGGTTGTTGATGGAACGACGGCCCTCGGCCACCACGGCGGGCATCGAGGCAAAGTCGTTGTCGACGAGTACGATCTCGGCCACGTTGCGCGCGGCATCGGAACCGGCCGCCATGGCGACGGAGCAGTCGGCCTCCTTGAGCGCCAGCACGTCGTTGACGCCGTCGCCCGTCATGGCCACGGTGTGCTCGCGGCGCTTGAGCGCCTGCACGAGCTCGCGCTTCTGCTGCGGGGTCACACGACCAAAGACATGGTAGCGGTCCACTGCGGCATCGAGCTTGGCCGGCGTATCGAGCGTCGTGGCGTCCACATAAGCGTCCGCCCCCGGCACGCCCACCACGCGCGCGATCGACGACACCGTACGCGGGTCGTCGCCGCTGATCACGTTGAGGGTCACGCCCTGCTCGTTAAAGTAACCGATGGTCTCGGCCGCCGAGGTACGAATCTCGTCGCGGATGGTCACAAAGCCCACGGGCTCGGCCTCGCCCACCATATCGCCATCGGGCGTAAAGCCGTCCACGCGCGCCACCACGAGCACACGGCAGGTATCGGCAAGCTCGGCGACACGGTTCTCGACCTGGGCAAACACACGATCAGAGAGCACAAACTGCGCGGCGCCCATCACATAGGAGCCCTGCGCAAAAGAAGCCCCGCTCCATTTTTTAGACGACGAGAATGGAATGACCGACAGCGGCTCGGACACCTCGACCGGACGATCGGCGTAATAGTTGAGCAGCGCCTGGCAGGTCTCGTTGGCATCGGCCGAAGTCGCACGCGCGACGTTAGCCAGCGCAAAATCGAGCACCGTGGTATCGACGGGAACGGCCGCCTCGTCCGAGCCGGCGCCTAGGCTCACGCCCTCAACCGGCAGCTGATACGTGCCCTCGACTTCCATGCGGCCCGACGTGATGGTGCCCGTCTTGTCCAGGCACAGCACGTCGACGCGAGCGAGCGTCTCGATGCAGTAGAGCTGCTGCGCCAGCACCTTGCGACGCGCCAGGCGCACCGTGGCGATGGCGAGCACCGACGAGGTCAGCAGCACCAGGCCTTGCGGGATCATGCCCAGCAGGGCGCCCACCGTGGACAGCAGCGCCGACGAAGGCACATGACCAGCCAACAGCTCGGAGAAGCACCACGAAAGCGCGCTATCGCCCGGGGTTCCCGCGGCATCCCACAGCTCGCTCACACTCGAGGCAAACAACGCCAAACCGAGCGGGATCATGATGATGCTCGCAAAGCGCACGATGGCGTTAAGCGCGTTCATGATCTCGGAATTGACCTTTTTGACGTACTTGGCCTCGTTATTAATTTTGGCCACGTAGTTGTCGGCGCCGACATGGATCACGCGGGCGCGCAGCAGGCCCGAGTCGATAAAGCTGCCGCTCATGAGCTCAGAACCAGGCTGCTTCTTAATAAGGTCGCTCTCGCCCGTCAGCAGGCTCTCGTTCACGAGCGCCTCGCCCGAAACCACCACGGCGTCGGCGGGAATCTGGTCGCCGCGCCCCAGGCGAATGATGTCGTCAAGCACGATCTGGTCCAGGTCGAGCTCCACCTCGGCACCGTCGCGCACCGCGATGGCCTTCTTGGAGGTCAGCAGCGTGAGCTTATCGACCATCTTCTTGGAACGCATGGACTGAATGACGCCAATGGCGGTATTGAGGAACACCACGAACAGGAACGTCAGATTCTTAAACGAACCGGTCAAAATGACCAGGAACGCCAAGATCACGTTGATCAAATTGAACAGCGTGCAGAGGTTCTCGATGATGAGCTCTTTGACCGACTCGGTCTTGAGCTCCATGTTGCGGTTGATCTTACCGGCGGCGATGCGCTCCTCGACCTCGGCGGTCGAGAGTCCGCGCTCGATATCCGTTGCTGCCATACCACGTCCCATCACGTCGCGTCGGTATAAGAAAAACCGCCCGGACCATGCGAGGTTCGGACGGTCTTACGTTCGATGGTGCCCCATGTTGGATTCGAACCAACGGCCTTCTGCTCCGGAGGCAGACGCTCTAATCCCCTGAGCTAATAGGGCCAACGAAAGGCATTATACCCAAGTGCACCTCGGGCTATCAAAATAAAAGAAAAAGCTTTGCAATTCCGAGGAAGACGCGGCGCAACGGCCCACTTTAGAAGGCAAAAGCGAGTCAGATAGTATAAACTCTCATGCACCATATATACACGGCTCGCGATGCGGGCCGTTTTTGCAAGGGTTATCCATCGAGGTGAGAGGCACACCATGATTGCAATTCTAAAGCAAAGTGCCAGCGACGAGGCCGTCGGCCATATCGTCAGCTGGATTGAGAAAAAGGGCCTGAAGACCGATGTCTCGCGCGGCGAGAACGAGACGATCATCGGCCTGGTGGGCGATACGACCAAGATCGACCCGTTCCTGCTCGAGTCCATGGATGTCGTCGAGCGCGTGCAGCGCGTCTCCGAGCCGTTCAAGCGCGCCAACCGCAAGTTCCACCCCGAGGACTCCGTCATCGACTGCGGTCACGGCGTCAAGATCGGCGGCGACCAGTTCCAGGTCATCGCCGGTCCCTGCTCCGTCGAGGGCGAGAACCTCATCCGCATCGCCCGCCGCGTGAAGGCCGCCGGTGCCACGATGCTGCGCGGCGGTGCCTACAAGCCCCGCACCTCCCCCTACGCCTACCAGGGCATGGGCCCCGCCGGCCTCGACCTGCTGTGCGAGGCGTCTGCCGAGCTCGACATGCCGATCGTCACCGAGATCATGGACCCACGCGACGTGCAGGTCTTCTTGGACAAGAAGATTGACGTCATGCAGATCGGCGCCCGCAACGCCCAGAACTTCCCCCTGCTCAAGGAGGTCGGCAAGACCCAGACCCCGATTCTGCTCAAGCGCGGCATGTCCGGCACGATCGACGAGCTGCTTATGGCAGCCGAGTACATCATGAGCGAGGGCAACGACAACGTCATCCTGTGCGAGCGCGGTATCCGCACCTTCGAGACCCGCACCCGCAATACCTTCGACCTCAACGCCGTGCCGGTGCTGCACCACCTGTCGCACCTGCCCGTCGTCGCCGACCCCAGCCACGCCACCGGCTACACCCGCTACGTTGAGCCCATGGCGCTCGCCGCGACCGCCTGCGGTGCCAACGGCCTGGAGATCGAGGTCCACGACGAGCCGAGCCGCGCCTGGTCCGACGGTGCCCAGGCCCTCACCCCCGATCAGTTCGACGACACCATGCGCCGCATCCGAGCCATCCGCGAGGTCGTCTGCCAAGAGACTATGGAGTAGCCCATGGGTACGGTGAGAAACGCGCGCGTTAACCAGGGCGGCCCCAAGTGCGCCGGCATCGTCGGCCTGGGCCTCATCGGCGGCAGCTTTGCCCGCGGCTATGCGCAGGCGGGCGTCCGCGTGCTGGCCTGGGACCCCGATGACGATGTCATGACAGCCGCCAGCATGGGCACCGTTGCCGGCGAGCTCAACGACAAGACACTCGGCGAATGCGACATCATCGTCCTCGCCTGCTATCCCGAGGCATGCATCGAGTGGCTCGAGGCGCACGCCCAGGCGCTCGCCGACGCCACCGACACCGACACCGACGCCATTATGGGTCCCGTGGTGATCGACACCGTGGGCGTCAAGGGCATTGTGTGCGAACGCGCCTTTGAGCTTGCCCGCGAGCACGGCTTTTACTTTGTGGGCGCGCACCCCATGGCGGGCACCCAGTTCTCGGGCTATGCACACTCCTGCGCCGACCTGTTCCAGGGCGCCCCGCTGGTGCTCGTACCGCCCGCGGTGGACGATGCGCTCAAGCTGGAGCTTTTGGGCCAGGTGCGCGAGATGGTGCGCCCCTTGGGCTTTGGCAAGTTCAGCGTGACGAACGCCGCCGAGCACGACCGCGTCATCGCCTTCACGAGCCAGCTTGCGCACGTGGTATCCAACGCCTACGTAAAGAGCCCGACCGCCCAGGTCCACCACGGCTTTTCGGCCGGTAGCTACCGCGATCTCACCCGCGTGGCGCACCTCAACCCGCAAATGTGGTCCGAGCTCATGATCGACGACGCCGACGCGCTCGCCTTCGAGATCGACCATCTGATCGAGTCGCTTGGCGCCTACAGCCGTGCGCTCAAGAACCGCGACCAGCGCTATCTGGAGAATCTCCTTGCCGAGGGCGACCGCATCAAGCGCGCACTCGACGACGAGTCCTCCCACTAGACCACCTATCACGCCAGGTCGAAAGGACCGAAACTTATGGCGATTACCATCGATATCGACACCGCACGCCCCTACCAGGTGCATGTTGGCACGTTTTTGCTGGAGCAGGCGGGACCGCTCGTGCGCGCCACTGCCGGCGGCACCAAGGCCGTCATCGTGACGGACACCAACGTGGGCCCGCTCTACCAGATGCCCGTTAAACAGAGCCTGGAGGCGTCAGGCTACGAGGTGAGCATCTGCACCTTCGAGGCAGGCGAGGCCCATAAGCGCGCCGAAACCTATGTTGCCATTTTGGAGTTTGTGGCCGAGCACGAGCTTTCGCGCTCCGACGTGATCGTGGCACTCGGCGGCGGCGTCGTGGGCGACGTGGCGGGCTTTGTGGCCGCCACCTACATGCGCGGCTGCAAGTTTGTGCAGATCCCAACGAGCCTGCTCGCCATGGTGGATTCGTCGGTGGGCGGCAAGACTGCCATCGACCTGGCCGCCGGCAAGAACTTGGCCGGCGCCTTTTGGCAGCCGAGCGTGGTTATCGCCGACGTGGGGTGCCTGGCCACCCTCACGCCCGAGCAGTTCGCCGACGGCTGTGGCGAGGTCGTCAAGCACGCCGTGATCGCCGACCCGGAGCTTTTCGCCGAGCTGGAGAAGACTCCGCTCACGCTGGAGCTGCTCAACCGCGATGTGGCCCGCGTAGCGCTCATCATCGCCCGCAATATCGACATCAAGCGCGCCGTGGTCGTCGCCGACGAGCGCGAAACCAACCAACGCAAGCTCCTCAACTTTGGACACAGCGCCGGACATGCCGTCGAGGCCTGCGAGCACTTTGAACTCGGACACGGCAACTGCGTGTCGATCGGCATGGGCATCATCACGCGCGCCGCGGCCCTGCACGGCGTCTGCGATGCTGCACTGCCCGGTCGTATTGAGGAGCTCTGCGCACGCCATGGCCTCAAGACCCGCTGCGACCTCGATGCCGATGCCGTCTTTGCCGAGGCGCTCCACGACAAGAAGCGCGCGGGCGACACCATCGACCTGGTGATTCCACACGGCATTGGGCGCTGCAGCATCGACCGCACGCCGCTTTCCACTTTCCATGAACTCATTGCCGAGGGCCTCGGCCAGAAGGGAGACGCATCCGCATGCTAGCCCGCATCACCCCGTCCCCGCTCAAGGGCACCGTTCCCGCCATCGCGTCCAAGTCGATGGCGCATCGCCTGATCATCTGCGCTGCGCTTGCCAACGGCGAGACACACGTCACCTGCAACACCACCTGCGCCGACATCGAGGCTACGGTGCGTTGCCTTACGGCCTTGGGCGCTCGCATCGAGACCGTCGAGGACGGCTTCCAGGTCCATCCCACCATGAAGAGTATTGAGTTTGGCCTGCTCAAGGCACTTGCGGGCGGCACGCTCGACTGCGGCGAGAGCGGCTCCACGCTCCGCTTTATGCTGCCCGTCGCCTGCGCGCTGGGGGCAGAGGCCACCTTTGTGGGCCAGGGCCGCCTGGGCGCACGCCCCCTCTCCCCGCTCTCGGACGAGATCATCGCCGCCGGCTGCGATCTGCAGGGTCTGGGCGGTTTTCCGCTCAAGACAAGCGGCCGCATGCGCCCGGGCACCTTTATCCTGCCGGGCAACGTGAGCTCGCAGTACATCTCCGGCCTGCTGCTGGCAGCCCCGCTGCTGGCCCAGCCCTCCTGCGTGCAGGTGACCGGCCTAATCGAGAGCCGCCCCTATATCAACCTGACCATCCAGGCCATGAAGGCCTTCGGCGTCGAGGTCAACGTCGAGCGTATCCCCGCCAAGGACGGCCAACCCGAGATCACGAACTTCCGCGTGAGCAGTGGCTCGTACCGCACGCCTGGCAACGTGGCTGTCGAGGGCGACTGGTCCAACGCCGCCTTTTGGCTGTGCGCCGGCGCCATCGGCTCCGACCCCATCACCGTCGAGGGTGTGTCGCTTAGCTCGGCCCAGGGTGATCGCAACGTACTTGCCGCGCTCTCGCGCTTTGGCGCCCGCATCGTCCGCTCCACCAACGCCGCCACCGTGCAGTCCGACAAGCTCGCCGGCTTTGAGATGAGCGCGCACGACATCCCCGACCTGGTGCCCGTTATCTCTGCCGTGGCGTCGCTGGCGCAAGGCCGCACGTTCATCCGCGATTGCGCCCGCCTGCGCATCAAGGAATCCGACCGCCTAGCCACCACAACCCATGAGCTCACCGCACTGGGCGCGCAGGTGCGCATTGCCGGCGACGACCTCATCATCAAGGGTGTCGACGCCTTTTCCGGCGGCGAGGTCGATTCGCACAACGACCACCGCATCGCCATGATGGCCGCCATCGCCGCGAGCCGTGCTACCGGCGAGGTAGTAATCCACGGCGCTGAGGCCGTCAACAAGTCCTATCCCGATTTCTTTGACCACTACCGCCTGCTGGGCGGCAAGGTCACGCTCGAGGAGGAGTAGCATGTCCTCGACCTTTGGCAACGTTTTGCACTTAAGCATCTTCGGCCAGTCGCACTCCCCCGCCATCGGCTGCTCGCTCGATGGTGTCCCCGCGGGCATCGCTGTGGACCAGGAGACGCTGCAGGCCTTTTTGGACCGTCGTGCCCCCGGTCGCGACGAGACCGCAACCAAGCGCCGCGAGGCCGACGCCGCGCATATCATTGCCGGTGTAGTCGATGGATATACCACCGGCGCGCCCATCGCCGCGATTATCGAGAACACCAACACGCGCTCCAAGGATTACTCCGAGCTGCGCCGCAAGCCCCGTCCCGGACATGCGGACTTCCCTGCGCGCGTGAAGTATCACAACATGCACGACGTCGCCGGCGGCGGACACTTCTCCGGCCGACTGACGGCCCCCCTATGCATCGCCGGCGGCATCGCGCTGCAGGCACTTGAGGCCCGCGGTATTCGGGTGATGGCTCACGTGGCGCAGATCGGCGGCATCTCCGACCTGCCCATGGACGACATGGTCTATCGCGAGACCGACCGCAAGGCGATCCTTACGAACGATCTGCCGTGCATTGACGCCGCCGCAGCCGGCCGCATGCGCGAGGAGATCCTAGCCGCGCGCGACGAACTCGACAGCATCGGCGGCATCGTGGAGTGCGGCATTTACGGGCTTCCCGCAGGCATCGGCGACCCCATGTTCGACGGCATCGAGAACCGCATCGCGCAAATCGCGTTTGGCATTCCCGCCGTAAAAGGCGTGGAGTTTGGCATGGGCTTTGCCGTCGCCGCCATGCGCGGCAGCGAGAACAACGATCCGTATCGCATCGATGCCGAGACCGGCGAAATCGAGGTCGAGTCCAATAACGCCGGCGGCATCCTGGGCGGTATTTCGACCGGCGCGCCCGTCATGTGGCGCATGGCCGTAAAGCCGACGCCCTCAATTGGCCGCGATCAGCAGACGGTGGACATGGACGCCATGGAAAATGCCGAGCTCTCAGTCCACGGCCGTCACGATCCCTGCATCGTCCCCCGAGCTGTCCCCGTAGCCGAAGCAGCCGCTGCCCTCGCCATCTGGGACGCCCTCCTCGAGGACGCAGGCCAGCTCTAACCCGACTCACCTGAGTTGCCCGTCAACTCTGCCATTACGCGAAAGGGGCCTCCATGGACCTTGCCGATATTCGCCAGACCATCGATGGCATCGACACCACGCTCCTAAACAGCTTTGTCGAGCGTATGGACATTGCCACCGAGGTCGCCAAATCAAAGATCGAGATGGGCAAGGCTGTCTTTGACCCCGCCCGCGAGCGCTCCAAACTCAACAACCTCGCCAGCCGCGCGCCCGAGCGCTACGAGGCGCAGACCATCACCCTGTTCCGTCTCCTCATGAGCATGAGCAAGGCCGAGCAGCAGCGCTACATCAACGAGCTCAAGGGCATCACTGTCTCGCAAAAGGCCCACGCCACGGCTGCAGCCTCCGACACGCCCTTCCCTCAAACTGCCACCGTCGCTTGCCAGGGCGTTGAGGGCGCTTACAGCCAAATCGCCGCGTGCAGGCTCTTCGACGTGCCCGACATCGCGTTTTTCGAGACCTTCGAGGGCGTCATGCGCGCCGTGCGCGACGGCTTTTGCGAGTTTGGCGTACTGCCCATCGAAAACTCAACCGCCGGCTCGGTAAACGCCGTCTACGACCTGCTCGCACAGTTCGACTTCCATATCGTGCGCTCGCTGCGCCTCAAGATCGACCACAACTTGCTCGTCAAGCCCGGCACCAAGCTCGCCGACGTGCGCGAGGTTTACAGCCACGGCCAAGCCATTGCCCAGTGTGCGGGCTTTATCGAGTCCCACGACCTGCACGCCACCAAGTACCCCAACACCGCCATGTCGGCCGAGATGGTCGCCAGCTCCGGGCGCACCGATGTTGCCGCCATCGCATCGCGCAGCTGCGCGACACTCTATGGCCTGGAGGTGCTGGAGCCCAATATCCAGGACTCGGACAACAACTACACGCGCTTTGTCGTCATCAGCCGCGAGCCACGCGTCTATCCCGGTGCCAACCGTACCTCGCTCATGATCACCACGGCCAACGAGCCGGGCGCCCTCTATCGCGTGCTCGAGCGCTTCTACGCACTCAATATCAACCTCATCAAGCTCGAGAGCCGCCCCATCCCCGGTCGCGACTTTGAGTTTATGTTCTACTTTGACCTGGACTGTCCCTTTGGCAGCAAGGCCCTCGACGACCTGCTCGATTCGATCGACGACGTGTGCGAGAGCTTCACCTACTTTGGCAGCTACACGGAGGTGCTCTAGATGACTGACGTCGCCGCAACCCGCCCCTACGGCGTGCTGGGCCGCGTGCTGGGCCACAGCTACACCCCGACCATCTACAAAGAGCTCGCTGGGCTCGAGTACGTGCGATTTGAGCGCGAGCCTGAGGACCTCGCGGCCTTTATGACGGGCGAAGAGTGGGAGGGCACCAACGTGACTATCCCTTACAAGCGCGCCGTCATGGAGTACCTGGACGAGCTGAGCCCGCTCGCTGAGCGTATGGGCAACGTCAACACCATCACGCGCCTGCCCGACGGCCGCCTGCGCGGCGACAACACCGACTACTTCGGTTTTCAGTGCTTGGTCGAGGAGCTGGGGGTTGAGGTTGCCGGCAAGAAGGCTCTCGTACTCGGCGCCACTGGCGGCGCCGGTACCACGGCAAGTATGGTGCTGGAAGACCTGGGCGCCATCGTTGTGCCCGTGGGTCGCACGAGCGAGGTTAACTACGACAACATCCCGCAGCAGTCCGACGATGCCCTGCTCGTCAACTGTACACCTGCCGGCATGTTCCCCCACTGCCCCGACGCGCCTTGCACACTCGAAGGGCTCGATGCGCTCGAAGGCGTTATCGACATTGTCTACAACCCCGCCCGCACGGGACTCATGCTCGAGGCCGAGCGCCGCGGCATCCCCTGCATCGGCGGCCTGCTAATGCTCGTGGCCCAAGCGGCACAGGCCGTCGAGCGTTACACCGGCCAGGTCACCCCGCGCAAGCGCATCCTGGATGTAACGGAGCGCTTGTCACGCCGCGAACAGAACATCGCGCTGATCGGCATGCCGGGCTCGGGCAAGACCCGCGTGGGTGAGCAGATTGCCCTGCTCACGGGTCGCGAGCACATCGACCTGGACCGCGCCCTCGAGAAACGCCTCGACATGCCCTGCGCCGACTTTATCGTCGAGCGCGGCGAGGCGGCCTTCCGCGAGCAGGAGACGGCGGCGCTGTCCGACATCTCCAAGCGCAGCGGCCTGGTGCTCTCCACCGGCGGCGGCGTGGTCACGCGTGACGAGAACTATCCGCTGTTGCACCAGAACAGCCAAATCGTGATGCTCAACCGCAAGCTCGATGAACTCGCCCACAAGGGCCGCCCCATCACCGCCCGCGACGGCATCGCCAAGCTGGCCGAGCAGCGTATGCCGCGCTACCGCGCCTGGGCCGACTACATCATCGACTCACGCGACTGCGCCGCCAACACCGCCCATGCCCTCCTCGACACCCTCCCACCCGCTCTCTAACCAAAACCACCACAAAGGGGACAGGCACCTTTGTGGTGGTTTTTCAACCGCAAAGGAAGCAACCATGAAAGCACTCGTCATTAACGGCCCCAACCTCAACATGCTCGGCATTCGCGAGCCGGGCATCTACGGCAGCGACAACTACGATCGCTTAGTGCAGATCTGCCAGGAAGCGGGTGCCGCACAGGGCTTCGACGAGGTCGAGGTCTTCCAGTCTAACCACGAGGGCAGCATCGTCGACAAGATCCAGGAGGCTTACGGAAAGGTCGACGGCATCGTCATCAACCCAGCGGCCTACACGCATACGAGCGTGGCGATCCTCGATGCCCTCAAGGCCGTCGCCATCCCTGCCGTCGAGGTCCACATCAGCGCTGTCGAAACACGCGAGGACTTCCGCCAGGTGAGCTACGCCCGCCTGGCCTGCTTCGCCACCATCACCGGCGAGGGCCTGAAGGGCTACGCCCACGCGCTGGAGCTGCTGAGGGAACGTCTCGAAAAGTAGCCTCGCGAGCAAATCCATCAACGCGATTCACACGCTAATAATGCCAGTGCCGCCAGCAGCAACCTCGCTACTGGCGGCACTTTATTACTGGCATATAATCATTGCAGTCACACAACGTCTGGAGACGCGCATGTTAAGCATCCATCTGGGGGATTACCCCGGTTCCATCTACGATACCGAAACCTATTTTAGGAACTCATACTTGGACTCATGGTTCGAAGACCCTATGGCCGCACAGATTATTAAAAGCGTGGACGGATCAGAGCTCATCGGTCCCCACAACATCGTAAGCAAACAGCTGGGCTCGATCACCCCACTCGAACTGTCCGGCGGCGTTAAGACGCTGCTGCTGGTGCGCAATCTCCCAAATATGGTGTTCAACGCATCCACCTGCGGGGACAACTGTGCCCGCTGGCTACTCAAGATCGGCAAAGAGCAGGATGTGCTGGTGACCTTATACCACATCATGAAATTCCCCTGGAAGAGCTTTGAAATCCGCATTGAAAACGATGGCCGCATCGTCAGAAACATGCAGGAGTTTGTCGGCGCCACGAATGACTTTTTGGATGTTGATGAGTAATGAAGGGAACGCATACCGTTGTCGTAGAGCGTGCAAAGGTCAAATACACACTCACGTTTAAGCGGAATATTTCCTTTATACGCGGCAACAGCGGCACGGGTAAAACGACGCTCATCTCGATGATTCGCGACTACAACGACCGAGGACCGGAAAGCGGCGTTGCACTCAGTTGCGACGTGCCTTGCGAAACGCTTTCCGGCAGACGCTGGGAGCGCGAGCTGTCGATCATCGAAGATTCAATCGTCTTTCTAGATGAGGGCAACGAGTTTATCTACTCAAAGGACTTCGCCAAAGCCGTAAACGGCTCGTCCAACTATTTTGTTCTGATATCTCGTCGCGATGCCAACGAGCTCCCCTACAGCGTTGATGAGATCCTGAAGTTAGTCAACACGACAAGTAAAACAATCAATGGCCGCAAGAGCGACAGGCGCTTCTACTCGGTGACCAAGCCGCTATATGACCACACGGCAAGTATGCTGTATCAGGATCTAAATGTTGGATTCGAGGTACCCGACGCCGTAGTTGTCGAAGATAGTAAATCTGGCTATCAATTCTACGACGCTCTTTGCAACCGGCTCGGGATCCCCTGCTATACCGCCACCGGCGTAGCAAATCTAAAGCGGACAATTCACGAATGCCCCGAGCAAAACGTTCTTGCCATTGGAGACGGCGCGGCATTTGGTCCCTACATCGAAAAGGTGCTCGGACAGCGCGTTTACAAGAACGTTCGCCTATTCCTCCCGGAATCGTTCGAGTGGACACTCCTGCGCTCCGGGCTCATACCCAGCAGCGACATTCCCAAGATCCTCGAAGATCCCTCGAGTTATATCGAAAGTCGCGATTATTTAAGCTGGGAACGATTCTTTACGGATGTGCTGATCAAGTACTCGGCAGACACTCGCTACGCCTACAGAAAAGCACGGCTCAACGAGCAGTACCTAAAGCCACAGGCGATGGATGCAGTTGCAAGCATCTTGCCCGAGTGCCTGAGGGCGGAATAGCGAGTCCTTAACATCATTTGGAAACCAGGCAACGCCCACGCGTTGGAGCTGCCGAGGGAACGACTGCTACACTAACCCTTGGGGCGACACATTAGGTATGTTTGTCCCTAAACTAAAGGAACTGTCCGATTAACATACAAAGGAGCACATCCATGTCCCAGTACGATTACCTCGTCGTCGGTGCCGGCCTCTCGGGCGCCGTCTTCGCCAACGCCGCCAAGCGCGCCGGCAAGTCGGTCCTAGTCATCGACCGCCGCGACCACATCGCCGGCAACATCTACACCGAGGACGTCGAGGGCATCCAGGTCCACCGCTACGGCGCGCACATCTTCCACACCTCCATGAAGGACGTCTGGGGCTACGTCAACCGCTTCGCCGAGTTCAACAACTACGTCAACTCGCCGGTAGCCAACTTCCACGGCAACATGTACAACATGCCCTTCAACATGAACACCTTCGCCAAGATGTGGCCGGGCGTCGTCACGCCGGCCGACGCCAAGGCCAAGATCGCCGAGCAGGTGGCCGCCGAGAACATCGGCGAGCCGCAGAACCTCGAGGAGCAGGCGCTGTCGCTCGTGGGCCGCGACATCTTCGAGACGCTCGTGAAGGGCTACACCGAGAAGCAGTGGGGCCGCGACTGCAGCGACCTGCCCGCGAGCATCATCAAGCGCCTCCCCTGCCGCTTCACCTACGACAACAACTACTTCAACGACCGCTACCAGGGCATCCCCATGGGCGGCTACACCAAGATGGTCGCCAACATGCTCGAGGGCGTCGAGGTGCGCTGCGGCGTGGAGTACCAGGAGCTGGCCGCCGCCGAGCCCGATATCGCAGCCAAGACGATCTACTGCGGCCCCATCGACGCGTTCTACGACTTCAAGCTGGGCACGCTGGAGTACCGCAGCCTGCGCTTCGAGACCGAGACGCTCGACGAGACCGACCATCAGGGCGTGGCCGTGGTCAACTACACCGAGCGCGAGGTCCCCTACACCCGCATCATCGAGCACAAGCACTTTGAGTTCGGCACGCAGGAGAAGACCGTCATCACGCGCGAGTACCCGGCGGATTGGAAGCCCGGCGACGAGCCCTACTACCCCATCAACGACGCCAAGAACGAGACCCTCTACAAGCAGTACGAGGAGCTGGCGGCGCAGGAGGGCGACGTGGTCTTCGCCGGTCGCCTGGGCGGCTACAAGTACTACGACATGGACAAGGCCATCGCCGCCGCCTTCGAGCTCGTCCGCAACGAGCTGGGTGTGGAGCCGACTGGGGCGTAAACAAGGCAGCCATAAACACACAAGCAGGAAGCCCGGCACGGTTCATTGCCGTGCCGGGCCTATTTATGGACCGATCGAAACGCGCTATTTCCATGTGAGAAAACGGAGTGCAAGTCATCCCCATGTCTTATAGCCTATGTTTAAACAATAGCTCGCCCATGTTACGCTAAAAGCAAAGAACCGGCACAATAACGGGGCTTCAAAAACTCTCTGGTGCTCCATGGCTCCAGGGGGGGGGCAAATCCATGCCATGAAACATCAAAGGCGCGATAAAGCCTAGTCAAGATAGGCGTCCAAACAATCATCGCGCACAAGCTCGGCAAAGGGTCTAGGCAGCACACCGCTACCCTCCAGCTCACCCAGGAGACTGTCCATGATTACGTCGTTGCCTCCGGCATCAAGATTGTCATGGCATAAGGCGACATGCTGAGTATCGGGCACGTATTCCAAAAGTTGATCAGCGGTCGCTGCAACCACGGGAACGCCGGCGACGGTCTCGACAACCTTGAGCCAGACATCATCGGCCGAAAGGCAATGCCCCTTAATCAGATCGGCATCGTAGGTCATAGGCGGAAAGAGCTTGGGATCAAACAGCGTTCCCGCGCCCGTCGTTGCAAACAAACGCATCGAAGGCCGGCCAACAAGCTTCTCGTGATAATGCGGCGCCTCAAAGATCCACTGATCATACGGCTTAAGCGAGCCATCTTCGTTAAACATAATCAAATGCGTGCGCGAAGCCACAATGGCATCGGGATGCGCCGCATGGCACGCCAACAACGTCTCGATCATATTCCGGCGATAGACAAGGCCATCATCAATCGTCACCACAAGATCGTCGGGAAAGTCACGAAACGCCCAGTAATACTTCTTATGTGGCTTAAGGTCTTCATCCACCCATCGGATCTCAAAATCGTGCCAAAGCATGTCCTTGAGCGAATTGGGCAAGTCGGCCTCCCTGTTGGGAAAATCGCTCTTGGCTAGATAGAGCACGATTTTATCGGGCAGTCGAGACTGTCCAAAGATGGACCTGAGCGTCATCCAAATCGTATTCATACGAGGAGGGTACGACGTGAGCGTCACAATAACGCGGCGGTCACCCGCAACACGCGTACGCACATGAGAAAGAACGCGACGCAGCTTGTTCTTTTTATCGGCCACCCACGAAACATCGGACATGCTGTTTCTCCCCTATCAAAACCATCCGCACCGGTTGCATGCAGCTAGCAATTTTCCGCGGATAATCCGATTGCGTCAATGCAGGGGCGATATTAATCCTCGGAACCAGCGCCATAGCAGGCGTCTAATCATGGATGATGAATCTCGCCCAGCAGCAGGAAGTTAAATGACCGCCGGCATCCCCTTAGCAAAGATGCCGGCGGTCTATCGCCTAGTTACACAAGAGCAGCGATTGGCTATGCGCCCTTTACGCCAAGCGCCCTCACAATTGAGGCGACCTCGGAGTTGCCGATGGCGCTCGTTCCACCGACGAAGGTCACGCGTGTGACCTGGCCCTTGTACTTAGACAAGAAGTTGCTTGCCTGACGCGCGCCCGGATCGGCGAGCAGAAGTGGCGTTAAACGCTTGCCCGAAACGGCTCCAGCGGCAAGAGCGTCAGGGAAATTTTGGCCAGTTGCCAGATAGGCGCCGTCCATGGTAAAGCCAACGTTGGACTTAAGCTCAAACTCGGCGATCTTGGCGCTCGTTGCATAGCGGGTATCGCCCGAAAGACGAGTGGCGTTGCCGATGCCGTTTGCCTTGAGCTGCGATGCCACCGACTCAGGAACGGCAGAGGTGCCGCCAACAATGACGGCCTTTTTGTAGCCCGCTTTCTTGATCGCCTTCAAGGCAGAATTTGACAGACCAGACGACGGATTGCAAAGGACCACGGGGCTCCCCGTAGCAAAAGCATACGGGCTAATAGATAGAGCGTCAGCGTAATTGGTGCCCGTAGTCACGATTACCGTATCCGAAGGATTCGAGAGTGAAGAGGCAACCTTAAGGCTCGTGTCATACCTCGTGTCGCCGGCAATGCGCTGGATGTTTGCTTCAGATCCAATAAGCTGAGCGATGCGGCGCTCGACCTTTGCGGACACAGCAGCATTACCACCAATAATGTAAACGCGTGCTGGCTTGAGGTTCTGAATACGCCATTCGGTCTCCGTAGAGAGTCCATTCGGGTCGGTAAGCATAATCGGCGCATTCAAGTCGCCCGCAAGCGCAGATGCAGCAAGTGCGTCAGGATAGTTAGCTCCACTTGCTAGGACAATAGATCCGCCTTGTTGCCAATTACCTTGATCAAACAATAGACCTGCGGTCTCATAACGAGTGCCACCTGCAAGGCGCGGCATGGAGCCCACAACAGCACGATACGTATCGGCGGTAAAGGATGGAATATCCTTGGCAGCAAACACTCTGCCCTTAGAGTTCTGCCAGGTCATAGGGACATTCCAAGAGTATTCACTGGGAAGGAACGAATCAGTACCTACGAAAACAAAACTGCTGCCGAACTTAACCTTTTGCAGAGATGTGCAGCCATAGAAGAATGAATTCATTTCTCGAACTGCAGACATATCAAATGAGCTAAGATCGAGCCGCTTAAGAGAGCTGCAGTTATAAAATACGCCATGCGCATCAGTAACTGACGACATATCGAAGCTCGACAGATCAACCGATGCAAGTGAAGAGCATCCCGAAAACATGCTATTCATTTCGTTAACATTCGAAGTGTCAAACGATGAAACGTCTACAGTCCTTAGCGAATCGCAGTCACAGAACAACCCACTCATCCGAGACACTTTATTCGTATCGAAAGAAGAAAGATCTAGGCTTTTTAGGGCCCTGCAGTCATTAAACATCCAAAACATGCTCTCAACCTTGGATGTTTCAAATTTCGACAGGTCTAATGACCCAAGAGACGAGCAACCTTGGAACATATAGCTCATGTCTGTGGCATTCGATGTATCGAGAGCTTCGATGTTGATCGAAATTAGATTAGAGCAGCCATTAAACAAACAACTTGCATTGGTCCCTGTTCTCACGCCATCGGCAATCTTGATCTTCTTAATTTGATTCCGCAGCCTGAGCCAAGCGTACGTGTCTGAGTTTTGAGAATAGCCTGCAAAGCCATTACTCAAATCGCCCTTATTGCCATGCTGCGGTTTAATATTCAGACATCCCGAATCGTCCAATTTCCATAGACAAGAACCGCACTGATTCCAACTGCCCTTAATTGAATCCGACGTCTGCGGCGTATATGTAGCGGCGACTCCAAGAGGGACGCCGTCATTCTCGTAAGCCACCCCATCCGCGGAAGAAACCCAACGCCCGGTTTTTGAATTATCGGGAAAATCAATCAGGACCCGAGCATTCGAATCCGAGAAAGTCATCAATTTACCAAACGTTATCTTGGTCAGAGAGGAACATCCCTCGAAGAAAGAAATGCCGTAACTGCTGATTTTTCTGGTATCGAAAGCTGAAAGATCAATAGACGTCAACGAAGAACAACCAGCAAATAGACCATTCATGCTTGATACAGCAGAAGTATCAATCGAGCCAAAATCGATAGACCGAAGCTGCTTGTAGTCGCGGAACATATCATCCATGCATTCCTTGATGGCGATATGCCCTTGGAATACAACTGAAGTGATTTGATCTTTAAATGCCGACCAAGGGCAATATTGATCTCTAAAACCATCCCTGGTGCCAAAAGAGCCCGAAGAGCCGTTCAGCGGCTTGATGGTGAGCTGCCCGTTATTGTCTACCATCCACTTGCACGTTCCAACTTGATACCAAGAGCCAGTGACGACGGAGTCATCACGCGTATAGGTAGACGCAACGCCAGAAGGAAAATGGCCCAGTTGATAAACGACACCGTCAACAGATGAACGCCACCTCACATGGCGATCTCCCCAGTCGGTTTGATTAAAACTGGCGCCTTGGCCGACCCTAATCGATGCAAGCGAATTGCAGCCGCTTAAAAACCAGCCAGCCTCGAATGAGTCGTCAATATGAACAGAACCCAAATCGACACTCTTTAAATTAGGATATTCTCTGAAATATCCAAAGATTGAACTACTTTCTTTAAGCACAATATCGCCCTGAAAAACAATGGCGGTTATTGAATCCGTATCTTCACTCCAGGGACAACGATAATCTCTGTTATCGATACACCCAGTACCAGCACCCTCTGGCTTAATGGTCATAAGGCCAGACTCATCAATCATCCAAAGGCACGAACCAACCGTCTTCCATACACTAGGATTTGAGGGCTTAGGCACGGAAGAGGGTTCCGTGCTAGCAACGACCTGAGCTGCAGAAGCGGAATCATCACTGACCGAAACCTCAGCCGAAGCAGCATCCTGGGGAGCCACTTCATCCCCTTGGGCGGCCGTAGATTCAGTCACCTGATTGTCGGATTGAATCTGCCCCGGTGCAGCAAATGCCAAAACAGGGCATTGCTGAAGCAGAAGCGAGATGGTCACAACAAGCTGAACCACCACGAGAACACCCTTGCGGAGAGTCTTCATTTCACTAACCCTTCTTCTCGAATACAGCCATCTCTTTTAATAGACGCACGCACTAAGCAAAGCATCAAACACCAAGTTCAGACAACGATCGAGGACAAATAGACAGAACTGCAGGGATAGGCTAGGCCGCCGGAGCCCTCTACGCGAGGCTTTCGGCGGCCCATCCATTAACAATCAATCAAACCGATACGTGAACGGCGCCGCACCCTATATCCCCAGGACTCGGCCAATTATCGCCCTATCACGCTCGGGCACGGCGGCAGCACCGCCAACAACCGTCGCGGAACGAACCGTGCCCTTAAATTTAGACAGATAGGACGAGACATAGGAGGCACCGGGATCCACCAGCAGCAACGGAGAACGCGAGCGTCCAGCCAGGGGTCCAGCAGAGAGTGCATCGGGGAAGTTTTTGCCCGTTGCCAGCATGACGCCGTCCATCGTAAAGCCCAATCCCGACTTAAGTTCAAAGTCGGCGATCTTGGTGCTTGTATCGTAACGAGTGGCACCACTCAGACGCGTGATGTTTTTGACACCGGCAGAACGCAGTTGACGCTCAACAGAAGCAGGCACGGCAGCAGTTCCTCCAACAATCACTGCCTTGGAGTATTTCTTAGAACTAATAGTACCCATAGCACCGGCGGTAAGGCCAGATGACATATCACACAACACGACCGGGCTTCCCGAGGCAAAGGCATAAGGACTCACAGAAAGCGCGTCCGCGTAATTGCCGCCAGTGGCCACAATAACGGTATCCGAAGACTTGGGATTGATCTCGGCAGCCACCAGGCTTGTCTCATAGCGCGTCTGCCCTGCGACGCGGAACACCGCGCAACCGGAGCCAAGCAGTTCCTTAACCTGACGCTCGACAGCAGGCGATACCGCGGCATTGCCGCCAACGATAAACACCTTGGAAGGACAAAGCAATTCGAGCTGGTTCTTAGCAACGCTCGAAAGACCGTTGGGGTCAGTCAACAAGATCGGGCCATTAAACCCACCCGCAAGAGACGAAGCCGCCAAGGCATCGGGATAGTTAGCACCGCTCGCAAGCACTACCGAGCCGCCCTTGGCCCAATTGCCGCGCTCGGTAAGACTTCCCATGGTGTCGTAGCGAGTGTTACCAGAAACTCTTCCAACGCCCTTTTTGGTCGGCGCGGGATCAGACGAATCAAAGATGCAGCCATAGTAAGCAGCGCCAATCGCATTCTTATCCTTTGACAGCACCAGAACATAATAAGTACCAGGTTCAAGCGTGCCAAAGTCGAGACCCGTCAGCGAGTCAGAATAGCTTTGAGCGACGATACCAGATCCCGTATCGCGATTATCAAGCGTATGCCCTTGGGCGTCCGTAAGCGCAAACATCAATCGCGCGTTGGTGGACATGCTCATAGAGTAATGACCACGCTTGGTTACCGTGAACTTAAAGTAGTCAAGATCGCCATAGCCACCGGTAATCGCATAGTAGTTCGATCCGGCGAAGCAACGCCCAATCTCAATGGGGGTAGCATCACCATCAATGGTATGTCCATCCGCGGTCCCGTTATTGTCCTCAACCTCATAGATTGTGTCCGCAGGATCACTAAAACGAGTCATGGAATAGCTTGCATAAACAGAGCCGCCGTAGGACTTAGGACTACCAATGTACTGGAAATAGTACGTACCGGCTGGAAGGGCAAAGAACCCATAGTCACCGCCATCCGAGGGCGACCAGGACTGGATAATATCTCCGTTCTCGTTTTGGATGGAGCAGAGAACCGAATCGATGCGCGAGAAACTCGTACGAATGCGGACCATGCCGCCCTTCTTAAGCACCAAACGGTAGTTGGTGATATTGACTTTCTTGGTCCAACTCGAAGAGACAGTTTTGCCCTCAACCATATCCTGATCGGATGTAATTACCGGTCGCACAATCTTAAAGGTCATCTCGTGCTTGCCGTTAAAGTTACCCTTGCCCGTTACAGTGACACGAGCAGTGCCAACCTTAACGTTGTCGGAATAAGACAGGTCGTAGTCTTTGCCCTTGACAAGCGTCTTTCCATTAAAGCGAACGAGAACATCAGGTTCAATCGCGTTGCCAGTGTAGGAAACATCGCTAATAGGCACGAAATAGGCGTCGTTAATGTTGGCGGGAAGAATATTGAAACTTGTCGATGTTTCTCCGATATAGCTGGAATAATACAGGCTCTCGCACGCAGAGACCGTAGCCTTGCCAACGTTTACGTTATTTGAATAGCGGAGACCGCACTCCATTGTCTGGTCGACCTCGGCGCCAGATGCGTTCTTGAGCACCACGCTGGGGTAAATCTCCGAACCCGTATAGACCTGATCTTTAATCTTGCCGAATTTACAATCTGAAAGAAGCAGATGACCGAGCGACTCAACAATGGGAATCTCGACAACGGTACTGCCCGTATAGCGGCCGATGCCGGTCACGGTCACCAAGCCGTTTCCCACCTTATCGCAATTTGCATAGGAAAGCTTGTAGTCTGCACCCTCAACAAAGGAAGGAGAGCGCCTGAGCTTGGGGGCCAAAGCGAATCCGGGCTTAAGCTGGTATACAGACTGTTCGAAGTCATACTTCGAAAGTGAAAGATCCGCAACGGAAAGCTTGCGAACGATATTAAACCCAATGGTCTGCGAACCAGCAAGCCCGTTAATGCCGCGCACAACAACCGTGGCAGAGCCCGGCTCAGTATTAGAGCGGTAGCTCACCTCGTAATCGACACCATTCCTCAGCTCAACGTAAACGCCAGAGTCGTTATAAAGCGAAACGCTGACGGTCGGCTCAATTGCAGAGCCGGTATACATAAAGCTGTATTTGCCACCCTTTTCTGCATACGAGAAATTGTCTGCATTGGCAGGCGGATTGAAGAGCACGCTACAGTCAGAAAGGCTGAAGTCTCCCTTGCGCAAGACGTGGAATTGGGTACGTACCTTGCCCCTATATCTACCGCGACCGGTAACGATAGCCGTGGCCATACCAGGATCGATGTTGTCCTCATACGAAACCGTGTAGTCCCGGCCTTCGATCGGGGCGTCCTCGGATCTCGAAGCGCCACCGTTTCCATAAGCCTCCTCGTAGCTCTCTGTCTTCAGACGAACGTCGGCCGTAGGGCACACCTCATTGCCGGTATAGAAGGCATCGGGCACATGAACGAAGCAGTAGGTATTCAAATCAATAGCGTCCGCAATCGTAAAATCGACTGTTTTGCTACCGATATAATCCCCTATACCACTAATGGTGGCATGGCCGGTTCCCACAGCATTGTTATTTGCATACGTCACCTTATAGTCGACGCCCTCACGAGGAACATCTCCGCCGTCCTTAGCCGAGACAAAGATGCGAGGCGCAACAGCCTTCCCGTTATACAGATAAACGGCGCGTTTTGACCTGACGTTATAGTCACCAAGGTCGCCCTTTGCAATCTTAAAGGACACAGACCTTTCGCCGGTAAAGTTACCCTTACCCTTTATGACGACAGAGCCGGTCCCAGCCTTTTTATTGTTAGCGTAGGCGACGGTATAGTCACGATCTGCAACGAGAGCGCTGCCTTTGAAGGTGACTTTAAGCGCAGGCTCAGCTTTGCCGTTCTTGAGCAGGCAGGGGGAAATAGGGGCGATTTCGGCAGCGCTGATATTGGCGGGAACAATTCTGTACGTAACCTTCTTGTTCCCGGTCGTTCCATCCTTCCAGCGGTCAAGCACGGGGTCCTCGAGGGCAAGCTCGATAGAATACTGCCCCACATTGACGCCGCCGGCATTTTTAACGACATGAATGCCATCAATGCCGACCGAAGGAGCCTGAACGGATCCGGAATAGACAAGGTCCTTAATAGCAGGAACGGCAATCACGTTGCGGCCGACAAAAACCGATACCTCGATCCCCTTCACGACCTCATAGTTTTTAGTGTCGGACGGAGTGAACGTCGCCTTAATGCCCTTTGATCCATACCAATCAATACGCATGCTCGGATCCGACCAGGAGAAACCTTCCGGAAGCTTAACGTCAGAGAGCTTTTTACCGTAGGTGCCTTTTAGCGTAGCGGGAACTTTATAGTTCGGCTTCGCCTTGGCGATGGAGAACGGCACCTCGCATGTCCCGGTGTAGAAGCCGGAACCCTTCACGACGGCGGCAGCCTTGCCCGCCGCGACGTTGTCGCGGTAAGAGACGAAGAAGGAGCCCTCGGGAACCACTTTGGAGGAGACGGCGGGCTCGTGGGCCTTGCCGGTGTAGGCCAGCCCCTTGGCGTCGACCGAGAACATCGACGGCTCGACGGGCCCGGTCACGCGGACCTTGACCTGGATGCCCTCGGCGCCGGTGTGGTTGTCGTCGGGCGCTGCATATTTGCACTTGAACGTGTTCTCCCCGGGGTCCCCGACGGAGAGCGACGGGTCCTCCCACGAGAAGCCCTCAGGGAGCTTCACGGCGGACAACTTCTGCCCGTAGACGCCCTTAAGCCCGGTCGGGGCCTTGAAGGCAGGCTTCGCCTTGGCGATGGAGAACGGTAACTCGCACGTCCCGGTATAGAAGCCGGATCCCTTCACGACGGCGGCCGCCTTGCCAGCCGCGACGTTGTCGCGGTACGAGACGGAGAAGGAGTCTGCAGGGACCACCTTGGAGGAGACGGCGGGCTCGTGGGCCTTGCCGTTGTAGACCAGCCCCATCGCGTCGACCGAGAACATGGACGCATCGACAGGCCTGGTCACGCGGACCTTGACCTCGATACCCTCGGCTCCGGTATGGTTGTCGTCGGGCGCGGCATATTTGCATTTGAATGTGTTCTCCCCGGGTTCGCCAACGGAGAGACGCGGGTCCTCCCAAGAGTAGCCCTCGGGGAGCTTCACATCGGAAAGCATCTGCCCGTAGGTTGCCGCAATGCCACTCGGTACCTTATAGTCCGCCGGAGCTTTCATAATATTAAAGTGAAAGACCTGTTCGCCACGGAAAACACCGAGACCGGTTAACTTTATAGTAGCAATGCCACAACTGATATTATCCGAATACGATACTGAATAGTCGCTCCCTTCAGCCAGAGCGTCCCATGATGAAACTTGTTTAAAAATAGGTTTTCCCGTATACCTCTCGTCAGCTCGATCTACGCTGAACCTCGCCTTTTCAAAATCAACAACGGCTTTATAGTAATCAGCAGTTAAAGGAGGTATCTCTTCAAGAAGCTCTCCCGAACTATTTTCCCATGAAACTGAAAACTCCTTGTAGCTTGAAATAATTTGATTGGTCAGTTTCTCATCGCAGAAAACTCCAATTTTCAGCGCTTTCAAATGAGCGTCATAGCGATTGAACACATTTGAATAAAATCGAACTCTTCGTGTATCAAAACTCGAAAGATCGAGAGATTCAAGCGATTTGCAGCCACCAAACATATCCTGTATGTCAACGACAGAGGACGTATCAAATGATGACAGATTGAGTTCTTTTAGAGACGAGCATCCACAAAACATGGCCTGCATAGTCGTTACTGAGGACGTGTTAAAAGACGATAGATCAACAGAAGTAAGGGCTGAACAGCTACTAAACATGTTATTCATGTCCGCCACTGAAGAGGTGTCAAAAGACGACAAATCAAGAGCATGAATAGACGAACAGCGAGCGAACATGGTCCCCATGTTCACAACAGCCGAAGTGTCCAAACCAGATAGACCAAGCGACACAAGAGACGAACAATCGCTAAACATACAGGACATATCATTGACTGATGAGGTGTCCAAAGACGAAAGATCGAGAGATCGAAGCGACGAACAGTCACTAAACATCCCATACATATCCAAAACTGAAGAAGTGTCCAAAGACGACAAATCAAGCGAATCAAGAGACAAGCAGTTGCCGAACATAAATCGCATAGAGGTTACTGAAGATGTATCGAAACGCGCCAAATTAATAGATGAAAGTGATGAGCAATGCGCAAATATGTAGTCCAAGTCGCCTGAAACGGAGACATTCGACAGGCTTATAGATTTAATTAGCTCGCATTGGAAGAAACTAATGCTATCGAGTGATATTTCACCCTCCGTCTTAAAGCTCTTAATATCCCTACCAAACAGCTCAGAGGCCTCAATACTACCTTCATAGCTGGCGCTTTCAGCACCGTCTGCAGGCCTCAAAATTACATTTTTATTGGCATCCTTGGACCATTCGAGGGTTCCCAGGCGATTCCAAACGAGTTCCTCGTCAGGAGCAGAAGCAGGCATAGCATCGCCGGAATTGCTGGCGTCGCCATCGCTCTGGGTATTCTGCTTGGCGTTGTCCGCACCCACAGTATTATCGGCGCCCGAAGCAGCCTCATCCTTCTCAGGAGAAGCCGGCGCGGCCTCATTCGAGTTGTCGTCATTAAAGGGAGCGTCGGACGAGTCGCTCTCAGCACCAGCGTCCTCTTCGCTGGCAGGAATCTCGACGTAGTCGCTCCCCCGCTCCATGCCAAGAGCGATTGCCTGAACGGGGCACTGCTGGGACAAGAGGGCGGCGGTAACAACGAACTGAACAGCTACGCATGCGCACTTGCGGAGGGCTTTCATAGCACAGATCCTTCTTCTCGCGGGGTGTCAGTCATCCACACTCGATGATACGCTCGCAACTTAATCAATTGTTGAGCAACAAACGTGAGCGGCTGTTTTCCGACAACGAGCGGGCCTGCACATTTTTATATAGGACATATCAATAAATGCTGTGCAACAAACTCATGCCAATCAAAAATACTTCGGGAAACGCAACCGCATCGACAAGGACGCACGCCCACATTACCCAACTGCCCGCGAACACGAAAACCTCGTGCAAACAGCGGCACCTATACTGCCAATCGCGAATAACGCGGTAAGATTAGTCTTTGAATTTCCGCTATCGGAATCTTATATACGTCGACTTTGCTGGGAGACATCTATGAACATCACCGTCGCAGGCCTTGGCTATGTAGGCCTTTCGCTTGCCTGCCTGCTTTCCAAGCATAACGACGTGGTCGCCATCGACATCAACGAGCAAAGGGTTGCAGACATCAACAACGGCATCTCCCCCATTAAGGATGCCTGCATCGAGTCATATCTGGCAGATCGTCCCTCCACCCTGCATGCGACAACGGACTCCGCCGCGGCGTACGCAAACGCGGACTATGTCGTAATAGCAACGCCAACTAACTACGACGACGTCACCCACTACTTCGATACCTCAAGCATCGAGAGCGTCTTAAACCAAGTCCAAGAGCTAAATCCGCGCGCCATCGTAGCCATCAAGTCCACTATTCCCGTTGGCTACACCAAGGACATAAGCGTCAAGTATCCCCAGCTCCAAATAATCTTCTCCCCCGAGTTTTTACGCGAGGGCCACGCGCTGGAGGACAATCTGCATCCTAGCCGCATCGTCGCCGGCATCACGAAGGCCGCTGATCGCAAGGCCGCCCAGACCTTCGTCGATCTTTTGGACGAAGGCTCCGAGGATGCAGGAACGGAAATGCTAGTGACGGGATCCACCGAAGCCGAGGCCATCAAGCTCTTTGCCAACACATATCTGGCGCTGAGGGTTTCGTACTTTAACGAGCTCGACACCTATGCCAAGAGCAAAGGCCTCAACACGCGCGATATCATCCAGGGCGTTTGCTTGGACCCGCGCATTGGAACCCATTACAACAATCCCAGCTTTGGCTACGGCGGCTACTGCCTGCCCAAAGATTCAAAACAGCTGCTCGCAAACTTCCAAGATGTTCCTCAAAACCTGATTCGCGCCATCGTCGATTCCAACAGCACGCGCAAGCAATTTATCGTCGACCAGGTTCTGGCAATGCAGCCAAAGGTCGTTGGCGCCTTCCGCCTAACCATGAAGAGCGGATCGGACAACTTTAGGCAAAGCTCGACCCTCGATGTTATTGAACAGCTTAAAGCACACGGAGTCGAGGTTATCGTTTACGAACCCACCAGCACGCTCAAGACCCTCCAAGACTGCCGCGTCATCAACGATCTGGTTACCTTCAAGCAAGAGAGCGACGCGATCATCGCCAATCGTTATGACAGCATTCTCGACGATGTAACAGACAAGGTTTACACGCGAGACCTTTGGCAGAGGGACTAGCACCACTAATAGTTGTTGCGCAACAGTTTTCGCATTCCGCCTCATATACTGGGTAGCATGTAGGCAACCTATGAGAGGTGGTTTTATGCGAAGCGAACACGTGCAGCCAAAACGTTTGCTAAGAAGATTAGCCTTTTCCTTCTTAGGAGCCCTTATTGTGCTGGCGTCTCTGCCGCTCTTCGCGACGGAAGCGCTGGCTTTACAGGTTAATGTCCAGCGCGTGGCAGGCGACACGCGCTACGACACAATGGCGGAATTGATTTCGAACGTTGGCAGATGGAACGCATCCGATAAGGTAATACTGGCCAGTGGCGCAAATTATCCTGACGCACTGTCTGCCTCTGCGTTAGCCGGCATTCATGACGCCCCAATAATCCTTACAGACCCCACTGGGCTATCAAGCAAGGCAGCGGACACAATTAAACAGCTTAGGCCCTCAACCATTTATGTTGTTGGCGGCCCTTCAGCCGTAAGCGACGCAGTACTACAGGCAGCAACCAATATATGCGGAAGCACCACGATTCGACTATACGGCTCCACTCGATACGAAACAAGCCTCGAGATCTTGCGCCAATGCAATTTTTCGTCCGACACGGTAATTGTCGCCACAGGCGCAAATTACGCAGATTCGCTATCGATAAGCCCATTCGCGTATGTGACCAAAAGTCCTATCGTATTGTGCGACCCTTACGGCGGACTCACGCAAGAGGCTATCGAAGCAATTCGTGCAGGAGGATTCTCCAGAGCAATCCTTGTTGGCGGCAACGCAGCCGTCCCCGATGTCGTGATCTCTCAACTCAATAATGCAAATATTGCCACCGATGGAATTCGCCGTCTGAGTGGGGCAACTCGCTACGAAACAAGCACGCAGATTACTGCTTTTGAAATATCGGAAACCAGTCTCTTTACTGCAGACCCGCTGGGATTTGCGACCGGCTCAAACTACGCCGACGCCCTTGCAATGGGACCCTGCATGGGCAGGATCAATTCACCCCTTCTTCTTGTTGATAATGGAGCGCAAACAGTATGCGCTTACATTGAACGGTTTAAAGGCAATGTTAGCAACGCCTTTGTTGCTGGCGGCATTAACGCGGTATCCAATGATGACTATCAACGCATAGTTGTGGCGCTAACGCCGAATGATACATCACCGCAGCCGAAACCGAGCCCAACGGACCTATCAGGTGCTCAAGTTAAAGTACCGCAACAACAATACACGGGGCAGCCGCTCACGCCGGCCCCCGAAGTCACTCTTGGCGATCAAAAGCTCAAACAGGATGTCGATTACAACGTCTCATATTCGAATAATGCTAATGTTGGAACGGCAACCGTCACGGTAACCGGCATTAATCGATACACGGGAGTCGCCAAAGGCACTTTTGAAATAGTCAAAAAGCCATCTGTCTCTAAGCAGAACGTAAATGTTCCCTCCCCCGCCAAGCTGACCTATAACGGGTCCAACCAGACCGGCGTCGCCTCAAGCAGTAGCTACACTGTTAAAAACGGCACGGCAACGAATGCGGGGGCCTATAAGGCCACGCTCACCCTCAAGGACAAGACCCACTATCAGTGGGCATCGACCGGCAAGTCCGACGACGTCACCGTGAACTGGTCTATCGCCGCAGCGAGCCTCTCCGGGGCCAAGGTCAGCGCCTCCAGCCAAACATTCACCGGCCAGGCACTAAACCCCGGCGTCACCGTTAAACTCGGCAACCGCACTCTTAAGAGTGGAACGGACTACACCGTCTCGTATTCCAACAATACGAACGCCGGCACCGCCAAGGTGATCGTAACCGGTAAGGGCAACTACACCGGAACTGCTAACGGCTCGTTCACCATTTCGCCGGCAGGCCTTGCCGGCGCAAAGGTCAGTGCCGCTAATCAAACGTTCAGCGGTAAAACGCTGTCCCCCAGCGTCACCGTAAAGCTCGGCAATCGCACCCTCTCAAATGGAACGGACTACTCCGTCTCGTATTCCAACAACCTGCACGCCGGCACCGCTAAGGCAAACGTGACCGGCAAGGGCAACTACACAGGCACCGCCAGCGGCTCGTTCACCATTTCGCCGGCAAGCCTCTCGGGAGCAAAGGTCAGCGTTGGGTCCCAAAAATACACCGGATCGCAGCTCACCCCGGCCCCTACGGTAACGCTCGGCGGCAAAACACTCAAAAACGGGACGGACTATACAACCTCCTACAGCAACAACGTCAAGGTCGGCACCGCAACCGTCACCGTCGCAGGCAAGGGTGACTACACCGGCACCGCAAAGACGACGTTCGCGATTACCACTTCCAAGCAAAGCATAAACGTGCCCTCCCCCGCAAAGCTGACCTTTAACGGGTCCTATCAAACCGCCATCGCCTCGAACAATATTTACACCGTCAAGAACGGCGGCGGTGTAAACGCCGGATCTTATCGCTCCACGCTTACCCTCAAGGACAAGAACAGCTACCAGTGGGCTTCGACTGGCAAGTCCGACGACGTCACTGTGAGCTGGTCCATCTACGCGGCGAGCCTTTCAGGGGCCAAGGTCAGCGCAACAAACCAGACATTCAACGGCCAGGTACTGACCCCCGGTGTCACCGTAAAGCTTGGCAACCGGACCCTTACCAACGGAACAGACTACACCGTCTCGTATTCCAACAATACAAACGCAGGCACAGCAAAGGTGAATGTGACCGGAAAGGGCAACTACACCGGCACCGCCAGCGGGTCGTTCACCATCTATCCCGCAAGCATCTCCGGAGCGAGCGTTAGCGCTGCCAACCAAACGTTTAACGGCCAGGCGCTGACTCCCGGCATCACCGTAAAGCTCGGCGGTCATACTCTCTCGAATGGCACGGACTTCTCGGCCTCGTATTCCAACAACCTGCACGCCGGCACGGCGAACGTGAGCGTGACCGGCAAGGGCAACTACTCCGGCACCGTCCGTGGGTCCTTCATCATCTCTCGTGCAAGCATCTCCGGGGCGAGCATAAGCGTTCCCGCCCAAAATTACACCGGTTCACAGCTTACGCCCGTTCCCGCGGTAACCCTCAACGGCAGGTCACTCGAATCCGGAACGGACTTTACAACCTCCTATAGCAACAACGTCAAGGTCGGAACCGCAAACATTACCATCACCGGCAAGGGCGACTACACCGGCACAGCGGCTTCTACGTTTAAGATCACCAGGGGCCAGGCGTCCGTCAAAAGGGTGCAGGTTGGCGAAATCACCGTCACGGTTTACAGCTATCCCGATGGATACAGCTACGTTGATGTTCCCGATCAATGGCTTTCTATTAACACGTGCACCAACATCGATCGATGCGTCGAGGTGGCCGCAGTTTCCAAGGACAACGGCGCTAATGTTCAGCTCTGGGACAACAACGGTGTAACCGGTCAGATTTGGAAGTTCGTAGAGGAATCGGAGGGCGTATACCGCATAAAGAACGCCTACTCGAATAAGTATCTGAGCCTTGACTCAAGTCATAAAAATGATGAGGGTTGCAACGTTCTTCAGTTGAGCTCAAGCGGTGGAGATGATCAACTGTGGCGTGTCGAAATCTACAACAACAAGCTGATGTTGATTAACGTCCATTCCAATTATGTCCTTGATTGCAACGGCGGATACGCCGACAACGGAACCAACATACAGGTCTGGAGCCGCAATAACAGTAAGGCACAGCTATTTGAACTTAGGCCCGAGACGATTAAAACTAAAGGCACAAGATCCATTACGGTTGGCAACGTAAGCGTTACCGAACACGCCTACGATAACGGAGACCGTTATTACGAAGTTCCCGAGGGGATGTACGTTATTCAAAGTTGCTCTGGCAGCAATCAGGTGCTCGATGTTTACGGAGGCGGCAAAGATAACGGCGTCAACGTAATTTCTTGGGCCGACAACGGCACCAACGGACAAAAATGGCAGTTCGTTAGGACCGGAAATGGCATCTACAAGATTATGAGCGTCGGTTCGGGCAAGTGCCTTGAAGTCGCTGGTCAGGACTCAAACACCAACGGCGGCAATGTCCAGCAATGGGACTATGAAAACGGTTGGAGCAACAAACTGTGGAAGCTGTGGCTCACAAAAGACAATAAGCTTGTCTTTTTGAACACGGCAAGCTATCGCGCGCTGAACATAACCGGCGGTACGGCAACAAATGGCGCCAACGTCACCGTTCAAGACAGGAACCGAAGCGCCAACCAGTCCTGGACACTCAGACGCACGTCCAAGCAAATCGATCCCAACGAAGAGTGCCGTAGAATGGAAAATGACATTTGGACTGAATACTGCAACTACCGCAGAAATAAAGGTCTCTCGGTTCCCGTGCGAGACGGATCAATGGATGAGATTGGTCGGAAATCAGCACAAAATACCGCCGATGTCGGAAAATTTGATCACAGTTTTGTGAGAACCAACTATCCGGGTTACTCAGACATTCTTCAATACGCCACCTATCCTATGAGTGGCAAAACGGCAATTGACAAATGGGATAGGAGTCCAGGACATAAAGCGCAGATGGTCTGCAGGACTGTTACAAAAGCAGGCGTTGGCGTAATAAACAAGAATGGAACCTACTACATGGCGATTGTTTACAACTTCACGGGCACGAATGTGGGTTAGAAATTAAATCTCCCCCACTCGCGAATACGGAGAACATTCCATGCCACACAAAAAGGGCCACATCAAACGATGTGGCCCTTTTACTTTCTAGGTGCTCCATGGCGGATTCGAACCGTCGACCTTGGGATTAGAAGTCCCCTGCTCTATCCAACTGAGCTAATGGAGCATAAAGTCATGCAAATACGCCAAAGCGTGTTTACACAGCGCATAAATTATAACCTACTTAAACTGGTCGTGGTACGCCTTGCATACCTCATCGACAGGACCATCCATGCGCAGGTCGCCCTTCTCGATCCAAACCGCACGCTGGCAAATACGTTCAACCTGCTCCATGGAGTGAGAAACAAACAACACCGTAACGTCGCCGCTCTCAATAAAATGCTGAATGCGACGCTCGCACTTCTGCTGGAAGAACACGTCGCCAACAGAAAGCGTCTCATCAACAATAAGGATATCGGGCTCGGTAATGGTAGCGATAGCAAAGGCGATGCGCGCGACCATGCCCGACGAGAAGTTCTTAAGCGGCATGTCGACAAAGTCTTTAAGCTCAGCGAACTCGATAATATCGTCAAAGCTCGCATCGATAAATTCCTTGGTATAACCGAGCAGCGCACCGTTAAGGTAGATGTTCTCGCGCGCTGTAAGCTCGGGATCAAAGCCGGCGCCCAGCTCGATAAGCGGGGCAATATTGCCGTGAACCTTAACCTCGCCCTCGCTGGGCTCCAGAACGCCAGCGATGATCTTAAGCATCGTAGACTTGCCAGAACCGTTAGTACCAACCAGACCGACAACCTCGCCGCGGTGAACTTCAAAAGAGATGTGCTTAAGCGCGCGGAACTCCTCAAAGAAGAGCTCGTGCTTAGCAAGCTTAATAAAGTATTCCTTAAGGTTCGTTAAAGACTCAGACGCCATATTGAAGATCATGGTGACGTCTTTAACCTCAACAGCAAGAGGCTGCTTGCTGTAATCAACCGTAGTCGCAGACATAACAGCGCTCCTTAAATGTAGAGAATAAACTTGTGCTCGGTCTTGTGGAACACAGCGTAGCCAACAACCAGGGCGATAACTGCCCAAATCACGCAAAGTCCCAGCGTAAGCATGGAGGGTGTCGTGTTAAACAGGAAAATATCGCGCATAAACTGCAGGTAGTTGTACATGGGATTCACAACAACCAACACCTGAATCCAATGGGCCATCTGGCTAATGTAATCGGTGGTCCAGAAGATAGGCGTCAGGTACATCCACGCGGTGATAACGACGGTCCACAGGTGCATAACATCACGGAAGAATACGGCAAGCGCCGAGAGCATCATGCCCAAGCCCATGCAAAAGCACATAAGCAAAAACAGGCAAACCGGCAGCAAGATTAAATGCCAGGTAGGAAGAACATGGAACCACAGCATAACCAGCGCGACGGCAACGAGAGAGAAGGCAAAGTTAACGAGCGAGAATAGCACCTTCTGAACCGGGAACACCCAGCGGTGTACCTTAACCTTTTTAAGCAAGGACGACGCCGCGATGATGGACATGAGCGCCTGGTTCGTCGACTCGGACATAACCGAGAACGTAATGTTGCCGACGATTAGGTACAGCGGATACATCTCAGGCGTAATGGAGCCATTGCGGCTCTGACCAAAAATGGTCGAAAACACAATGGACATGACGACCATCATAAGAAGCGGATTGAGCACCGACCACGCAACACCCAAAACGCTGCGACGATACTTAATCTTAAAATCCTTAGTGACAAGCTGCCTCAGGATGTATTTGTCTTTTTCGAAATCATTTTTAGCGTGAGAGGCCGGCTTAGCCACCGCTTTCTGACTATCTACGCTGTCAGTCACGGACCAACTCCTTGTCTCGTAATACATAACAGTGGAAAGTATAGCCTTCAAACGCGGCAACTAAGCCAGCGATGCAAATCTGGAAAAGTACCCCATAGCAATTACAGGCACCAGCCGACAGGTATACTAGCAACCTGCTAATAACTTATGGGGGCATTCATCTTGGACTATACAGACACAGCGGTCATCATTCCCTGCTACAACGAGGCCGTCACCATCGGCAAGGTCATCGACGACTTCCACCGCGAGCTCTCCGGGGCCACGGTCTACGTCTACGACAACAACTCGACCGACGGCACGTCCCGAATCGCGCGCGAGCATGGCGCCACCGTGCGCCTCGAACCGCGCCAGGGCAAGGGCAACGTCTGCCGCCAGATGTTCCGCGACATCGACGCTGCCTGCTACCTCATGGTCGACGGCGACGACACCTACCCCGCCGAATCGGCCCGCGCGCTCTGCGACCCTATCCTCGCGGGCGAGGCGGACATGACCGTGGGCGACCGCCTGTCCAACGGCACCTACGCCGAGGAGAACAAGCGCGCCTTCCACGGATTCGGCAACAACCTGGTCCGCGCTATGATCAAGTGGATCTACGGCTACAGCTTCGAGGACGTCATGACGGGTTACCGTGCCATGAGTCAGCCGTTCGTCAAGACGTTCCCCGTTCTGAGCGAGGGCTTCCAGATCGAGACCGAGCTCTCCATCCACGCCGTCGACCACCGCTGGCGCATCAAGGACGTCCCGGTGGAGTACAGGGACCGCCCCGCGGGATCGGAGTCTAAGCTCGACACGGTCGGCGACGGCATCAAGGTCATCACCATGATCGGCACGCTCTTCAAGGACTACCGCCCGCTCAAGTTCTTCAGCCTCATCGCGCTGCTCTTCGCCGCCATAGGGCTCGCGCTCGGCATTCCGATTATTATTGAGTACTTCCGCACCGGATTGGTGCCCCGCTTCCCAACCGCCATGCTCGCAGCATCGTTCATGTTCCTGTGCGGCCTCAGCCTGGCTACGGGCCTCATCCTCGACTCGGTCGCCAAGGTCGAAAAGAAACAATGGGAGCTGCAGGTGTATAGAACACAAGAAGGCAGGGTCAAATAAGGTAACTGAATCGACCCCCACCTTAGCCGTTGGCGAAATCGCTATAGCCAGGCCTCATGACAGACATATAATATGGCTTGGACTCTTTTCCCTAATAGGTTTGGATAATTAATGACTAGGTCTCCTTTGGTCTCCATCATCATGCCTGTTCACAATACCGAGCGCTATTTGGAGCAATGCCTCGATTCCGTGCTAAACCAAAGCCTTAAGGACATTGAGGTCATTTGCATTGATGACTCATCTAGTGATTCGAGCAGGAGTATCCTTGACGCCATTGCCGCAAAAGACAGCAGGGTTACCATACTAGCCCAAGACCACAAGGGCGCTGGCGCTGCCAGGAATCTGGGAATGCAGCACGCAAAAGGCACGTATTACTCCATACTCGATTCTGACGATTTTTTTGAACTCGACATGCTGGCTGAAGCCGTTGCGAAAGCTCGAAATACCGATGCAGATATTACTGTGTATGGCGCATGGCTGTACGATGAGGCGCGGAACTCCAATCGACAGGCACATTGGATTCTTCAGACCGATTTACTTCCGCAGGCAGAAGTTTTTAGCGCCGAGGATATCGCTCCGTATTTGTTTAACGTATTTGGCAACTATACGTGGAACAAGCTGTTCAAGGCTGATTTCATCAAGAAGAACAACATTACGTTTCAGGAAATTAGCAGGACAAACGACCTCCTGTTCACTTGTTCGGCACTCGCCAAAGCATCCAAGATTTCAGTAATTGACCGCTGCTTCGCTCACTATCGAATAACTAACACAACGAGCCTGCAGACCACAAACGATAGGGACCCGGTTTCCTTCATCCATGCATTCCAAGCACTTTACGAGTTTTTGGAAACTAATTCCCTCATCCAAGAGTTCGAGACCAGCTATCTGAATCACTTCATCGACGGCATCTGCTCAAATGCCGACTCGATGAGAACGATCTCCGGCCTCGAGACGATATTGAGCGAAGTTAAAGATTCTATCGAGCCGTCCTATCAAATATGCAGCAAGAAGCGCGATCAGATTAGGAGCCAAGCTCAGTTAAATCAGTTTGAAAGTTTGGCATATGACGACACGGTTACTTATCTATTCAAACGATTCAAGATGACACAGACGCAACTCGAAGATTCATACTGGTACACCGATTGGTGTGAATGGCAAAAATGGATGGCAGAAGTCGAGCTAAATGAAAAAAGCAAAGAGCTGGACGCCATAAAGGAACGCAAGGCCATCAAGATCGCGAACAAGCTCAATTCGCTGTTGAATCGCTAGGACTTAAATTATGCAGAGCAAGTTCAATTGCATAATACAAAGGTGAGTTGACTCGATTGAGAACAAGCAAGCGTCTTACAAACTGGGATCTTTTAAGAGCCCTCTCAATGTTTCTAGTAGTTGTTGTTCACATCGCACCGCAACTGGGCAGCTTTCACGGCATTAACGCTGGTGTGATAGTAGGCACAGGCGCCATAATTTGCGACCCGATTTTCTTCTGTCTGTCGGGCTATTTCGCATTAAGGCCCCTAAAGAAAAGCTACAAGGATTACCTCTATGGTAAAGCCCAGTCGTTATTGCTTCCCATCTTTGTGTATGCAGGGCTTCTGTACGCATACAAGGCTACGACAGGCTCGATTACGGACACCAACTTCTTCAGATACACGAGCGACCTTGTCCAAGGTGGCTGGTGGTTTGTCCCAGCGCTCATTCCGTGCATTTTGGTAGCACCTGTATTGTCCAAAATGTTTGACGCTCTCAACGACAGAACCTGCAAAACTGTCCTGTTCGTAACCTTAGGAGTCTATGCATGGGGTGGACTGTCATCCGCTGCGTACTCTTTGCTCATCAACTCTCAGCATGTCACCCTTGCGGCAGCCGTAAGCATGCTTCAAAGCATGGTTCCCAGATCGTTGCTTGGAGGAACTTATTTCACGTTCTTTTGCATGGGTTATTTCATCAAACGTGTTACCCCGTTGCTGGACACGCGTGATACCCACTTTATTATGGTGTCAGGTGCATTTTTCTTCTTCATTGACATTGCTAGCGCATATTTTGGACTTGATCGATCTGACCCAAGTTTCAACTGGATGATTGTTACCGTCGCCATATTTATCGCGTTTGATGGAATTAAGCTCCAATCGAAATCGCTTTCTAAGCTTATCGAATGGGCCGCAAAAAGGTCCTATTCCATTTATCTCCTACAATACGAAACGATTGAATTTGCCATCGGCGTCATCTATATAGGCGCATTACGCAGTGGCTACGCGACGCTAGCATGGCCGTTAAGGCTGATCACTTGGATATCAGCGACAGCGCTGGCATATGGTACGGCGCTGACAATAGCCTCGATCGTCGACGCGTTCGTCATTGAGCCCATTCAGACAAAGCTTAAACAGCACCGCCTGAAAACCGCAGGATAGATCGTTTCAACAGCGAACGGATTTTCATACCAATTTGCATGATAAAGAGACGGCTAAGATCAATATCCTAGCCGTCTCTCTTATAAAACTCTAAATTCGGCAATTCGCGAACAGCACTGCAGCTGTAAACATATTAAGAGCGAGTCTTAAGCGCCTCAACCGCCTCGGAAATGGATGGCGCATCTTCAAATAAATCGTTCTGTATTTCCTTCGCAGGCGAGACGCCGCAGGCGGCGAGTAGCGAAGATTTAGCGCGATCGATAAACATGAACACCGCCGCTTTATAACCCTTTAGCTCGGCAACAAACGAATAAATGCTTGATGCGCCAAACGAAGACGGGCCATCATGATCAAGAAGCTGCTGATAAAACTTAAAGATTCTATCGCCTGACAACATTTGGGCAATCTCATCAATCGTCAAATGCTTGGACAAAATGCGCTGTAGCTCGCTTAGGAGTTCTTTGCGGTCTTTCTGATCTTCAAGATCAAGAACATCAAAAATGAGAAAGTCTGCAACAAAGAGCAGCATGGAACGGCCGGACTCTCCTTCGAATCTCCCCTGCTTGGCCCAATCCGCCATGATTCGATCGACCACTTGCAAATGCTTCTGCAGGCGCAGATTCTCATCCTGCGCCATCACGCACATCGCAGAGTCCTTGCGAGATAAGCGGTATTCGTAAAGTGAATCAGAAAGAAGCTTTGTGCGAGAAGACCTTCCAAGCGTAGCGAACGAAAACACCTGGTCCTCGCCAAGAGTCAATCCGACAGGAAAATAGAGCTCATGGTCGCGCAAGAAGGAAAGGCGATAAGCTCCATTCCAGGGGAACGGCCTAGTCTTAGCATAAAAGACGAGCTTATCGCTGTAGCCGAAATACTCTTCATCATCTAATGACAACGTCGACGTAAGCCACGGATTGGAAAGCTCGATCGGAAAGGGATCGGCGGAGAACTTTAAAATATCCACCTGGCTGTCATTGTCGAAGGCCTGACGAACGACATCACAGGCATTAGGCTTAAGCAAGTCATCGGCATCGACAAAAAGGATAATCTCACCACGAGCCTTATCGATACCAAAGTTTCTAGCAGCGGAAACTCCTTGGTTAACTTCGTGATAGATAGCAAATCGAGAATCGCGAGCGGCATACAGGTCGAGCAGCTCGCCCGACCCATCTGTGGATCCATCATCAACACAGATAATCTCGATATTGTTGTATGACTGAGCCGCAATCGAGTCGAGGGTATCCAGTAAGTAGCCGCCGACGTTATAAACAGGGACAACGATCGACAGCAACGGGCAATATGAAGAAGACATATTAACGACGAAGCTTTCTCTTCATCATACGAACCACCATAGAAAAGCCGCCAGCCGCAAAGTACTCGCGAATCGTATTGAATTTACCGGACCCCATAAGCGAATACTGGACCGCGAGAAGATCCGCATTCTCAGCAAAGTCCTTAGCACGAGCAAACTCAACAGGATTAAACCCATAACGATCAAACGGAGCCTCGGCACAAATAATGTTATTCGACTGCAGCTCTTCGGCCATTTCAGACGAAAAGACGGCGATGAAATCACGACGAAGTTCAGGAGCCAACCTATTAAGATTCCAATCGTAGTTATAGAACTTTACCTTTGCGCGAATGGGATCCAGCGCCGGTTTGAGATCCGGGCGGTCCTCATTAAGGAAGCGCGTCATCTCATGATGCTCATCGCAAATACAAAATACCTTGCCCGGATTATTCACCGACGAGTGTTCATTGTCCTGGCGATAGTGCAAAAACGCCTTTCCCGAATACATTGCGCGCCGCGCACAGGCAAGGACCTTAAAAGTGAAGCTCGTGTCCTGAAAGGATGCTCCTGGAGTAGGAAGAAACGAGATGTTATTGGAAGCCAAGAAGTCTTTCCGGTACAGCGCAGACCAGATGGACGGCTTGGCCCAGAAGGCGTCAGGCGCATCGATGGGCCTATGAACGCCCATGCCGATCAGCTCTTGGCTCATCGCGGGAAAATAGGCGTCATGACGATTAAGCCTGGAACTATCGCAAGACGACCAATAGAGCCAGAAATTGCATTTAAACAGATCAAGCGCGTTGTCCTCAGCATGCTGAACCATAAACTCAAGGGCATCGGCATCCAGGAAATCATCAGACTCGAGAATGGCGATGTACTTACCGCGCGAAATCTCAAGACCGCGATTCATTGAGTCCCCGTAGCCGGAATTTGGTTTATCGATAATAACAAAGCGAGAATCTTCGGACGCATATTTATTCATAATCTCAAACGAAGAGTCAGTAGAGCCATCGTTAATGCAGATGATTTCAATATCGTTGAGCGTCTGATTCTGCAGAGAGCTGAGGCACTCGTCGAGATATTTCTCGACATTACAGATGGGCACGAGAACCGATACAAGCGGCTGGTTTTGCGACACAATGACTCCTATGCAAGCACGACACATATGATATGCAACTCAAATGAATCGATTATAACAAATGGCCTCGAACGAGACCGAATCCCCAAAGACTGCACCCTGCAAACAAGGAGACCGTAAGCTAAACTCAATACAAGCAGTTAAACATCTATTGAAATGCCCACGTTAACGGCATGAACGGACAAGGACGTTGAAATAATCTCGACCCCCGATAAGGAGTATTCAGTGAAAACAAGATATCCCGAGTTTGATGTCGCAAAAGCAATAGCACTTGCCGGTGTCATCATTGGCCACTCAACATATCTGGGGACACCAGACCGGCTTGCCTCCGTTTTCTACTCATTTGATATGCCTCTGTTCTTTATTGTCAGTGGATTCTTTAGCAAGCCCGAGGCTAAACTCACACCCGACTACGTTAGAAAGAATGCCAAATCGCTTCTGATGCCTTATCTGATTACTTGTATAGGCGTTATTGGATGCTCATTCTTAGGGGCAATCTTAACGGGGAAGACTAACCCGGCAGAGATATCAAACCACTGGTTTATGGCAGGTCTTTACGGATGCGGAGGAATCACACCCGCAACCCCGGCGTTCGTATCCGCCATTGGTGCCCTTTGGTATCTCTTCGCGCTGTTCTTTGGCAAAATGCTCCTGGCAGTCGTAAACCAATTTCGACATCCCGCAATTTTAGTTCTGGGCCTCTTCTTCTGCGGCAACGTTTTGGCCCAAATCATTTGGCTTCCCTGGAGTATACTTCAGGCCTTGAGCGCAACGCTCTTTTTGTACATTGGACAGATTATTAAAAAGCATGCCCTGCTTGAAGAGAACTCGATTGAGCCCATCTGCTGGTTATTCATGGCGGGAATCTGGGGCTACTCAGCCCTACGCTTTGGAAAGCTCTACATGGTAACAAACACCTACGTTAACGGGACACAGGATGTCATCGGAGGCATTTTTGGCTCATTGGTAATACTCAAGCTATGTCAAACGGCTTGTAAGCATATTCCAAGCGTCACGAAACCCATTGCTTGGATCGGAAAGTACACACTCCCGCTCTTCTGCATGCACCTTATTGAGTTGAATGTGTTTCCCTATCAACACGTTTCTGGAATCGTCGAGAGCCTTCCACTAACGCCGTGGATCGGATATCTGATTGTCCGTTTCGCTATCATTGCACTACTCACGAGCATCCTATACATGCTTCCACGCCCGATTTCGAAATGGTATTTCCAGTCAAGACAAAAGAGTCAAGCAAGGCGATAAAACCTAAATACCCCCGAATTGAGGACAGCGCTTCTATTCAATTAAGTAGAGGCGCATATCTTTCTCGCTTAAAACAAGTGAGAAGCCGGGGGTGGAATCATCAATCGAATCAATGCCCGTCCAGCCAGACTTGTGATAGCCAGGCATATCTACGCCCTCACGGCCGTTCTCGCCATAATCCAGAACAAGAAGATACTTACCACCAGACTGTTTAACGTCACGCGCAATCAGCGAATCATACGAAATGCGGTCGAGTCCATGGCGGATTTGCTTGCTGACCGTTGTCTCGTCCTTGCCAAAAGAGCCGAACTTTCGATACATAAGATTAAGGTCGTTTGTGGCATATCCGTAGACACTGCCGTCAAAGGGATTGTTGATAATCAGCTCATCACCGGCTATTTGCTTGACCTCGCCAAGAAACGCCAACTCATCGGACGTCAGATTATTATCGACATCATAAATGCTGTACGTGTAATTAAGTACGCTTTTAGTAAATCCGACCGGGGAATAGTTGTTAATGGACGGGTTGACACTTTCGGGCCAAAACAAGCCGCAGGCAATCAGGACGATGCAGAGCGCCTGGGGGAGATACCTGGCAGAACGGTCCATCCCAACAGAAACGGAAAATGCGCTCTGAACTTTTCTCAAGATAAAGTCGAGACCAAGCGTCGAAAGCGGAATGCTAAACAGCGCGGTCATCCCAGCTACACGATATTGATCCGTATACCAAAAGCCCGTAAGAAAATGTCTGATAAAGCCTTCCTGAGTAGCATCGACAACAAACAGCATTATCGAAAAAACGTACACAAAGAAATAGCCTCGGTAGGACCTGTTGCCCAGCGCGCAAAAGCTACCAAGAACGACCAGGCACGCAAGAAGAATACACGGCGTACTTTCGTTAAAGGAGAACGAGAATGCCCTCCATAAAGCATCAAAAATGTAAGTAAATGAAGGCCAGTGAAAGTTGATGACTCCCTGCAAAAAACTTGCTTTCGTCATTAAAAACCAGATGACAGCAACAGCCAAAAGCACAATGCCGCGTGACGCATAATAGGCAAACTTAACCGAGATCGATTGGATGCGAAGCAGCTGGCGTTCAAATAGGCCCCCCAAGCAAAGAACAATCGAAGGCACTAAAAGAATACCGAGCGTGAATAACGCATTCGGCTGCAAGGACACGAGAGACGCCAAACCAAAGAGCATGGCAACCAAGACGGGACAATCAGTCAAACAGACAGAACGACGCTCATCAAAGCCCTGCATAAACCAAATAAAAACGGAGGCAACAGCAGGAACAGTACAGAACGCTGCAAAATTAGGGTAAACGGGGCCCCAGTAAAGCAGAGTCCAAGGAAAAGCAATCGCAGCAAGCGTAACAACCGCGGCGCAAATACCCTTTTGCACATCGCCCTTGGTAAGAACTGCAATTAAAGACTGGACACCTAAAGGCAATACGAAAGCAACGAACACAAAGTTAGTGAGATTAATTGACGCCATGACAGAAATATCAAAAGCACGCGCAACCAAAGCGGCAACAATATGCCAAGCGGCGGGATAAAAACCAGCACTTGCATTAGGGCTGAACGCTTTGGAACCAGCCTCGAGATAGGACCCAATAGATAGAATCGAATAACTAGAGGCATGCTTCATGCTCTGAACAACACTCAAATGAAACGAATTGTCATATACCTGAAGAAAGTTATCTGGCAAGCCAATACCGCGAACAAAAAGATAAACCGTTACAGGAACGGACAAGGCAAGGGTACAGAGGTATGGCAGTAGAGAAACGATATCGGTGTCAAAAAAAGCGCTTCGTCCGTGAAATCGAAAAAAGCACGCCACGCCACTGACCGCAGCAAAAAGGAACAACGAAATCAATAAAGCAAAATAGCCCTCGGCAACACCAATAAACCGGAGGGCGATGCCCATAAAGACCAAAAAGAAGACAGTGACTGCAGGACCAAAGGAAAGAGATTGTTTAAAGGGAACACCAAATGCCCGAGAAGCCAACATGCCTGGCAAAATCAAAACAACGGCGACAACAAAAGCCTCGCCGAATAACATCGACCAACTCATGAAATACCTCACGAACGAAGTGAATAAACAATTTGTAAACTAATTCTATTTCAAATGGACAACGCCCGAGAGATCATATGCTACACAAAGCAAAACAGCCATAAAGAGAAGCAAAAAGGATGAATGAGATGCCAAGACACTAAGAGAGTCTTGGCAATAATTAAGACACTTTAAGATACTCAATATAGTATCGAATAAACCAAACTACTTCATTTCCTCTTTGCATCAAGCGCCGCAGCCTGAACCAACGAATTAAGGCGCTCTTCCTGCTTTGACAGTCGTAACGAAATTCTGAAATCACGAACCACTAGGACTGCTACAACATATAGAAAGACAAGATTTGATTCAGACATAAATCCCAACAAGTTTGAAAAAAATGAGGCAATTTCCGGGAAAACGCCAAGCACCACGAAGCTCGTGCTAAATAAAAGCCAAAAAACAGAATCCAAAACCTGCATTCTGCATCTTTTGAGGTTGTGTACAACGAAAATAAAAACAATCACAGCGCAGGCAACAAGAAACACGCGCAAGGAAGTTGACATGCAATCACCTAAACCATTGAACAATAAGAAGCGTGACAAATACTCGAACCATGTATTGAATCGACCTAATTGGATTTAAATAGCTCTCTCCACCCTGCCGCTCGCGCATGGATACCTGTATTTCCGATACCTTATAACCTTGCTTGATAAAGAAGGCGATGGACTCGGGTTCAGGATTGAGCGTATCGTTGCAGGAATATTCTTTTAAAACGTCTCGATTGAAAAGTCGAAATCCAGACGTAGGATCGCTAATCCTTTTACCAGTTAACTTTTTAATAAGGAAAGTAATCATTCTCGAACCAAACATGCGCATTGACATATCTTTACGCATCGACAAAAAACGAGAACCAATTACTATGTCAGCGTTGTCAAATTGAGCTTTCGATACAAGCTCCGAAATATACTCAGGCCGATGTTGTCCATCCGCATCGAATTGAACCATGTAGTCGTAATCATTCTCCAGCGCATAACAAGCTGCCGTTTGAAATCCAACCGTCAAGCCGCAGTTAATTAGCATATTAATAACATTGCATCCCAAATTCGTACAAAGCTCGAGAGTGCAATCTCGAGAGCCGTCGTTAATGACGACGAAGTCAAACTCCGGGGCCACTCTCTTTAGTTCAAGAATAGTGCCCTCTATGCATTCCTCTTCGTTATAAGCAGGAATCGCAACAAGAACTTTTGGCAAATTCGTCACGTACGAACCGTCCTTTAATATCAACATGATGCTTTACGGCATCATCTAGGTGATTCTTTATACATTGATAAACAAGATAGATGATAACTCTTAGTACGATAGCAAATTTACGGCTGTTTGCACTCCTAACAGCATCCATATCAGTCTTCAGATACCATAGGCACCTTAATAAAACTCAAAATGCGGCCAAGCCGTTGTCGACAAGAATTACAAGTGCGACAGCTCGCTCGCGGAATCCAGCCAGTAAAAATCAGATGCACGCTGGAGTAAAAGCCCCAACAAGCCCTCCTAGTCTTAGCCTGACACAAAGAATGAATTGAATGGCCTTCGGTAGCGCGCCTCGGTGGCCTCCTTGGCCGGGCGCCACCAGGACTCGTTGGCGACGTACCAGTCGATCGTCTGCTTCAGCCCCTCGGCGAAGTCGGTGTGCGCCGGCCTCCAGCCGAGCTCGCGCTGGAGCTTGGTGGAGTCGATGGCGTAGCGTCGGTCGTGGCCGGGGCGGTCGGCGACCCAGTCGAAGTCCTCGGGGTCGCGCCCCATCGCCTCGAGGATCATGCGCAGGACCGTGATGTTGTCCCTCTCGCCGTCGGCCCCGATGAGGTAGGCCTCCCCCATGCGGCCCTTGGTGAGGATGTCCCAGACGGCCGATGAGTGGTCCTCGGTGTGGATCCAGTCGCGGACGTTCTCGCCGCGGCCGTAGAGCTTGGGGCGCACGCCGTCGACGATGTTGGTGATCTGCCTGGGGATGAACTTCTCCACGTGCTGGTAGGGGCCGTAGTTGTTGGAGCAGTTGGAGATCGTGGCGCGAAGGCCGTAGGTGCGGGTCCATGCGCGCACGAGCATGTCGGAGCTCGACTGAAGCGCGAGGGCAATCAGAGCGCGCGTTGAGCAGTAAGTCGAAGCCCGCGTCAGTCATCATAGTTGCAAGCTTCTCACGACCAGTGGTAACGGATACTCCTCTCCCGGCCAATATCAACTTTACGCAAACACATCGGCCCAATCAATGCATCTATCCATGCAGCGCCAACCGAAACAAATTAAGGTCAGAAGCTTTAAAGTCCTCTCCCCAGCCCAACGTACGGCCATCTATAGCGAAAATGAAACAATCAGAGGAAGGGTGCCCATTTAAATTGAGGTATCAGAAGCAACTTTTTGCGATTTTAGATTGATTAATCGAATTATTCGTTTAAAAATAACTTAATAATAGCTTCATTTTCATAGAAAGGACGCACTATGAAAAAACTACAAGTAAGACGGCATGGGCTGTTACTGCTTGGGGTAGTTGCACTTACCGCCGCCTGCATTACAGCCAGTCCTGCCCCTGCGCTTGCAGAAATGTTCGGCGGCGGCGGCGGCGCTGGCGACTATTCAGAAATTGAATGGTGTGCAGACGGTCGCCCAATAAGCAATTTTTCATATACCGGATGGAACGGTACGCACGGCGAATACCAGATGAGCGGCATTCTTACTAATTATGGCGTTGAATGCAGCGTTGGGGGAACAAAACACCGTGACCTCGTCGTCGGCCTCTACACCATCAACCAACCCGAGTCGGTTACACATGGTAACTACACTGTATACCGCCCTGCCGGCACATACTACTTTAATAAGTATGGCGAAATGCAAACCGGCCTCGTCTATTGCGAGGACGAAAATTATCGCTACTTTGACCCCAACATGGTTAAAAACGAGTGGCATAACGAACAAGATGCCGTTTGGTACTACTTCGGCACCGACGGAACCGCAGCGTCCGGCTGGCAGTACATCGGAGGCGACTGGTACTACTTCTATCCCGAAACCAAAGACATGGCCGTGGGTCGTGTCCAAATTGATGGAAAATACTATTTCTTAAATTCGCCCGGCGCCAACGCCGATGGTCGCATGCAGCATACGGGCTGGTTCTACGATTCGATTTATGGAATATGGTCTTATGCCACCTCCTCCGGTGAGCTCTATACCGGCTGGCATAAAATTAACGGAGCTTGGTACTTCTTTGATAAGTATGGATGCATGTTAACGGGCTGGGTCATGAGCGACAACACGTGGTATTACCTCGACGGATCAGGCGCCATGGCGACAGGCTGGCGCAAGATCGGCGGCACGTGGTATTACCTCGACGGATCAGGCGCCATGGCGACAGGCTGGCGCAAGATCGGCGGCACGTGGTATTACCTCGACGCATCTGGCGCTATGCTGCACGATGCCTGGGTAGGAGACTACTACCTCCAATCTTCTGGCGCTATGGCCACGAATACCTGGATTGGTTCATACTATGTCGGCGCTGACGGCAAGTGGGTCAGAAAATAGATACAACCTAGCTCACTAGGCGAATCGCAGCGTCAGTGCTCATCGTCATAAATAGCCCCCTATTTCCGATCTGAACCGCCTCCCATTTCTTGGACACGAGAAATGGGAGGCTTTTTATGCGTGTCAACTTGAGGGTGAAGCACGATATCGAGGCCAGGAAGGCGGCAATCAAGCTCTTCGAGCGAGGCCACGGCTCCAAGTCGACGGCAAAGGCGCCGTCGGTCCCGCGCAACACCGTGAGATAATGGCTCTACGTATACCGGTCGTTCGGAAGCGAGGTGCCGCTGTCCATGGACGGCAAGCGGGCCGGGCACACATACTGGATTGACCGCACCGATGTGGACAGTTCCGGGAGGGGCGCAGGAGACGGGAGGGCCGTATATGAGGGACCCCAGACACCCGAGGCATTTCACCGACGAGTTCAAGAGGCAGATAGTCGACCTCTACAACGCCGGAAAGCCCAAGCGCGAGATCATGGGCGAGTTGGAGTCAATGCGGCTCGGGGCGGCCGCGAGGACGGTCGACGGGTTCGCCTAGACGCTGGCGTACACGGAATTCCCGCCAGAGCACTGGCGCCGTAGCAGAACGAGCAACGGAATCGAGCGGCACCGGTGCGGACAAGAATTTGAGCTCACCCTAGATTCTCTGAGCCCAATGGGCGACCGAGCAAGCAGCCCGCGAAGGCAGAAGGTACACGTGATCTAACCAGCCTAAATAGGGGACGTCTGTCTGCGCCGACGCCCTAAGATGCACTCATCGTTTGTCTCTTAAATCGGAACTCACGCCCCAGTGCCACATCCCCTACTGCCCCCGCGCGCGGTAGCGTGCCTCGGTGGCCTCCTTGGCCGGGCGCCACCAGGCCTCGTTGGCCACGTACCAGTCGATGGTCTGCTTCAGGCCCTCGGCGAAGTCGGTGTGCGCCGGCCTCCAGCCCAGCTCGCGCTGGAGCTTGGTGGTGTCGATGGCGTAGCGGCGGTCGTGGCCGGGGCGGTCGGCGAC
>UMDO01049564.1_pt1 | contig 162489 bp, 191 predicted proteins | sample 1964511 | NCBI WGS metagenome assembly UMDO01 (sample SAMEA4835996, study PRJEB28245) | human gut metagenome | biome: gut microbiome; material: fecal sample | place: Denmark | collected 2008 | reverse complement strand
TCAAACGCTTATATGAAACTGAAATAATTTTATTTTAATATATTAATATAATTGATGATAATTTTAGAATATCACAGCATTCTAAAAACGGCAATTACTTTACCGATAACCTGAATATTATCGCCGCCTACAATAGGCTGATAAGTATCGTTTTCAGGCTGTAAGCGTACACAGCGGAGTTCGCGGAAATAACGTTTTACAGTAGTTTCTTCGCCGTCGATTAAAGCAACAACAATATCGCCGTTATTAGCAAAGTTTTGTTTGCGTACAACAATATAGTCATGGTCTAAAATACCGGCCTTAATCATGCTGTCGCCGCTTACGGAAAGCATGAAAACATCATCGGAGCAGCCCAATAAATCAAGCGGAATGGGGTATGTTTCTTCAATGTTTTCAACAGCCAGAATAGGAACTCCCGCCGTTACACGGCCAACAAGCGGAACGGGCACAACAGTTTTCTGACGCCATTCAGTGTCCTGGGTCAGTTCAAGTGCACGCGGCTTGGAAGGGTCACGCTGCAAAAAGCCGTATTCTTCTAATTTATGCAGATGATTATGAACACTGGCGCTCGAAGATAATCCTACAGCTTTGCCAATTTCGCGCACAGCCGGAGGATAACCTTTATCTTTAACACATTTGCGAATATATTCTAAAATCTGACGCTGACGGTCAGTAAGCATTTCTTCGGTAATTTGTCCTTCAAAATTAGAAAAGCGTTTATGTCTGGCCATTAATAAAAGCCTCCCGAAATAGATTTTATATAATTCTATTATAACAGTTAATTAAGAAGGAGTCAAAACATTTGTTTGCTGTTCGCTGTATTAGTTTTACTTTGATTTTAATATTGAAAGATGAGATTAAACAGAAGTTTAAGTGAATAATAAATATATAAAATAACGTCCGATAATATATATTATGTAAAATTTAGAAAATGAAATTTCAAACAACAGATTTTTTATTAATATTATTAGAGCTTATATTGCTATTTTACTATAAATAAGCTTTTAAATTCACACCTTCATATTTGCGTTTTGAGGCGTTTTTATAATAAAGACGTTTATTTATATGCGCAGACGTTTCAAAATTTGTTACAGCCAATTTATAAAGGTGGCTTTTACAACATTATTACAAAAATATAAGAGGCTCAGGCATTTTCTGCATAAGCCTCTTGATACTTTATTATTATAACACAAATCAGTAAAGATATAAATCGGTTGTATTAAACTGCTTCATAATTTGCTGGTTGGCAGCTGCCTTATCGCCTTTTGTAAAATATAACAGGTTATTAAAGCGCTGGCTTCTATCAAAATAAAGCTGGTTTTTAAAATAGCAGTTAAACGGAACAAGATTGGTATCCAGCATGGCAAAAACTTTATCTTTACTCAGGCTGCTGCGCACTTCATCTGCGTCAGCGGCGTTTCCGGCAATAACATTTGCTTCCTGCAGAACTTTAAATATGTCTGGTATGTGAGCCTTTAAGTCAGCATCACAATTAAAGCGTGCATTGTAATTATTGATGTCAAAAGTATAGTTAAAGTTTTCTGCTTTCAGGTATTTTTCTATGGCTGCGATATCTTCCGGGCGCAGGCTGTTAAAAAGCTGGTTCATGCTATTGTGGAAGATAAATTTAGTTAGTTGCGGATTATCGAAAATAGTTTTGTATTCGTTTACATACTTGCTAAAATCCGGCTCAATTTGCGAAACATTATTAAAATTACCGCTTGCCATAACAATGCCTTCATCAAACAAATTCAGTAAATCAGGCATTGTAAACTGCGATAAATCCATTTTCAAGGTATTTGTGCTGTTATCAAAACTTATACCAAAGGTTTTAATAGCGTTATTTGCAGCATCAAGTGAAGTTTCCGGCAAAGCGCTGTAAGCAGTAAGCCCAAAGCCGCCTTTATTAATACCGTAAATACTGCTGAAATCAGTTCTTGTGTACAGCCATTTTTCCGGCAATTGCAGTTTGCGTCCGCTGATATTATCATTGATTGTAAGCGGTTTATTGCCGTTTTTCTGAGGTTCTGTAAATTTTAAACTGTTAACCAGCTGTTTGCTTAATTTATTAAAGCCTTTATTATCAAGTTTATAAAGGCTGTCGACATTGTCAGGCAATTCGTTAGTTGAAGCAAACAGGCTCGTTACCGTATACAGGTTGTCATTGGCCGATAACAAATAAGTTTTTTCTGTAATATTATATAAATTTGCTATTTTAGTAACTAAATAGCCGTCATCAGCAAATTCAAATTTAACCCCCTGGTCTTTCAGGTTTTCTTCATCAACTGATTCTTGCGGCAATAATTCCGATTTTTTCAGCGGCAGCTTTAACTCAAAAGTTATATTTTTAATATCCGATTCTATCATTAAAGCATCTTTGCCTTTAATATTTTCAACGGATGCCTTTTTTATGTTCGCCATACCGGCAAATTGTTTTTTTAATTCCAATAAACCGGCAAGGTCTTCGCTTTCGCCGCTGTAATTTACATAAGCACCAGCCGCGGCTTCGGTAAGGTATTTATAGCTGCTGCTTTGCAAAACATCAGCAGCAGTGACGCTTTTTAAAGCTTGTTTAATATTTTTGAGGTCAGCAGTAAATTTTTCCGTTGTAAAAACGGTATTAAAATTTTGTTTAAGCTCTTCCTGGTTAAGCCCGGTAACAAAGTGCATGCCGTTGGTTTTTACAAGTTTTTTGTCAAGGTCAAAAACACGGTTTTCGGCAGCGAACATATTTTCGCCTATCAGCATAATGTTCTGATCCGGAATGTTAACGGAAAAACCTGCTTCGCTGCTTACATATTCAAAGGCATTAGCCGTAAGAGCAACGCTGCACAGCAAACCTGTCATTAAAATATCAGCATATAATTTTTTCATCATCTGTACCCTCTTTTTACTTTAAGTACGAATGTGGACATTAATCTTTTAAAAGTGTTTTGCCGTTCCAAAATTTAAGTGCCGTATTTTCATCATCACCGTTACGGTCAAATACAAAAGCCAGATAAGCAGCTTTGCCAATAACTTTGCCTTCGGCAACTAAAGTGTAATAAAAATCAGTTTCAGCAGGCTTCAATTCAGTTTGCAGGCTAAAACTCCCCTGCCCGTCTTTAAAATCCGTATTATAAGCAAAGGTTTTAAATTCCGTTCCCTGCTCAATAAGGGCGGCTTTTATATCTTCCAACGCTTCATTTACGCCGTAAGCCGTTTTATTGGGGTTATCAAATACAAATTCCGAAAAACTTTTATCGCTGGCCTTAACAGATAATATTATGATGCCATGACGGAAAATATCCATTATATCATCTTTTTTATCTGTTAATTCAGCGCTTATGGTTTTATCAGCCGCCGCGGCCTGCGATGCAATAACTGCCGATTCTATATCGGTAACGCCAATATCAAGCGCTTCTTTAAGAATCAGCGCCATTGCTTCCTGAGGCATGGCAACCGTTATACCGACAGCTTCTTCATTATATCTGCTGTCTGCTAACTGCACGTAAAACCAGTCATCCGGAAGGGTTACTTTTACGTTGGCTGTTTTTTCGCTAAAGGTAAACGCGGTGTTTTTATCAACCGGCTTAACGGTTTTAAACTTTTTCAGAAAAGTTTTGTTGGTTTCTTTAGCCAAAACATTATCTTTAACGTAAATGTCTGTCGGGCCATCGGCACCGCCAATAACGCCAATGGTATTTTCCGGCTGGTTTTCAACGGCGTTAGAAACAGCCGTTTGCTGTTCTGCCATAAGCATATAAAGCTTATCATTAGCAGAAGTATAATATATTGTTACCGGTTCAGTTTCCGGATTTACGTTAAAAGTAACGGCAATATACTTGTTTGAGCCAAACTTTTGCGCCGAAACCAGGTAATCAGGTTCTTCATTTTCTGCAAAAGCAAAAAGCGGTGAAACAACCGGTTCAGCTACAAGCTGATTAATACGTTCGTTGCTGATGCCGTTACGCTGTAAAAGTAAAATATCGCTGTAAGTTTTATCAAACGCTGCCGTGCTGAACGGGACTCCTAAAAATTTAGAAGCCTGTTCACTGCTTAAACATTCGGCATACCCTGCTGCAGCACCGTTATCGTCAATAAAACCGTAAAAATGTTTGCCAACAGCCTCTACGTAATTAGCAGAGGACGGACTTTGTGTTTTAAACCCGTCCTCTTTATTGGTATACGCAAACGCCGTTGCCGCAGTAAGCTGCACCAACAACAGCATAAAAAACAATATTTTGCGCATTGTTCTTCCTCAATAACAATTAAAGCCTGGTTACAATATCAACCAAAGCGCCGTTTTCAAGTCCGCATGCGTTGCCTTCATCGGTATCGATATGAATTTCGTCCGCATGCTCTGGGCCGGTTCTTACATAAACGTGCTCAAAACGCAGTGCACGTGAGCCTGTTGTTTCCATAGCAACAATATCATGGTTCTTTAAATGATATTTAGCGGCAGTTTCCGGGCACAAATGAATATGGCGCTGTACAAGCATAATGCCCTCTTTTAAAATAACTTCGCCTTCAGGACCTACAATTTTGCCGCCGAGCGAACCGTCAAGATAACCGGAGAAGCAAATCGGCGGGTTCAGCCCAAGCTGACGGGCATCCGTTTTGGCAAGCTCAATTTGTGTATAAGGACGCAGCGGCCCGATAACGCGCAGCGGCATTTCGCCTTTATCCGTTACCAGAATAATTTTTTCTTCGCAGGTAAACTGACCGGGCTGCACAATCGGTTTTATCGGGTGCAGCTCGCTGCCTTTACCGAACAAAATATCCATATCTTCTCTTTTTAAATGGCAATGACGTCCTGAAACGCCCATTCTTAATTTAAAACGCATATAATTCACCTCGTAAAATTTTAATTATTGTAAACCATATCATTATTTATTATACACCAAATACAGGCAGATGTCATTTTGTTTTGGTTGTATACAATTATAACGATATCCGAAACATATAAGCTGTTTTTATAAATAAAAAGCAGTTTACCCGTAATTATACAAGTAAACTGCTGCAATTTACAATAAATTATTTATTCTTTAAATACTCATCAATGGCCTGAGCAGCTTTTTTGCCTGCGCCCATGGCGGATATTACGGTTGCGGCACCGGTTACAATGTCGCCGCCTGCAAATACGCCGGGGATGGAGGTTGCGCCAGTTTCGTCAGCAACAATATTGCCGCGTTTGTTGGTTTCCAAATCGTGTGTGGTTTGCTTTAACAGCGGGTTAGGCCCCTGCCCTATTGCCATTACAACCATGTCAACGTCAAGCACGTATTCACTGTCTTTAATAGCTACCGGGCTGCGGCGTCCGCTGGCATCAGGTTCGCCAAGCTCCATTTTAATGCATTCCATGCCGTTAACCCAGCCTTTTTCGTTGCCTAAAATACGTACAGGGTTGTTTAAAAGACGGAGTTCAATGCCTTCTTCTCTTGCATGGCCGATTTCTTCCTTACGGGCAGGCATTTCTTCTTCGCTGCGGCGGTAAACAATATAAACCTGTTCTGCGCCGAGGCGTTTTGCGGTACGTGCTGCGTCCATAGCAACATTGCCCGCGCCGACAACGGCAACTTTTTTACCGATGTAAACCGGTGTTGCAACTTTCGGGAACTGATAAGCACGCATTAAGTTAACACGCGTTAAAAATTCGTTGGCAGAATATACGCCGTTAAGGTTTTCGCCTTCAATATTCATAAAGTGCGGCAGACCTGCGCCTGTGCCTACATAAATGGCGTCGAAGCCTTCTTCTTCAAAAAGTTCCTGAATGGTAAACAAACGGCCGATAACGGCGTCTACCATAATTTTAACGCCCAGCTTTTTCAGTGCGTCAATTTCGTGCTGCACAATTTCTTTCGGCAGGCGGAATTCAGGAATGCCGTACATTAAAACGCCGCCCGGTGCGTGCAGTGCTTCAAAAATGGTAACGTCATAACCCATTTTGGCAAGGTCGCCTGCTGCGGTAAGGCCGGAAGGGCCGCTGCCTACAATGGCAACTTTTTTGCCGTTAGGAGCAGCTTTTTCGTTATCTACGTTATCTAAGCCGTGTTCACGTGCATAATCTGCTACAAAGCGTTCCAGACGGCCGATAGCAACGGACTGACCCTTAATGCCGAGCACACATTTGGATTCGCACTGGTTTTCCTGCGGGCACACGCGGCCGCAGACTGCCGGCAGGCTGTTTTTGCGTTTTAAAATTTTAATGGCTTCCTGCATGTTGCCTTCTTTTACAGCCTGAATAAAAGCCGGAATTTCAACATTAACAGGGCAGCCGCTTACGCACAGCGGTTTCGGGCAATGCAGGCAGCGCTCTGCTTCATCAACAGCGGTTTTCATATCATAGCCGAGAGCAACTTCTTTAAAGTTTTTATTTCTTACATCAGCCGGCTGTTCCGGCATAGGGTTTCTCATTCCTCCACGCATTTGCAATGACCTCCGCAGCTGTATTCAATAGATTCCTGGTCTTTGTACATCATCTGGCGCTGCATTAAGTTGGCAAAGTCAACCAGATGCCCGTCAAATTCCGGGCCGTCAACGCAGGCAAATTTATTTTCGTTGCCCACCATTACACGGCAGCCGCCGCACATGCCGGTGCCGTCTACCATAATGGTGTTAAGGCTTACGGTTGTTTTGGTGCCGAAAGGTTTGGTTGTTGCGGCAACGTTTTTCATCATAATTACCGGGCCAATGGCAAGTACCAGGTCAATCTTTTCGCCTTTTTCCAGCATTTCGCGCAGCGGGTCGGTTACAAAGCCTTTATGCCCTTCGCTGCCGTCATCCGTGGTTATAATAAGCTCATCGCTGATTGCCTGCATTTTATCACGCCAGATAATTAAATCTTTGCTGCGTGCGCCGACAATAGAAATTACTTTGTTGCCGAGCTCGTGGTAAGCGCGGGCAATCGGGTATACCGGCGCAACGCCGATACCGCCGCCTACGCAGACAACTGTGCCAAACCTGCCCATTTCGGACGGATGGCCAAGCGGGCCAACAACGTCGAGAATATCGTCGCCTTCTTCAAAAGTTTCGCAAAGATGTTTTGTGGTATTGCCTACTGCCTGAACGATTAAGGTAATAGTGCCTTTTTCACGGTCAAAATCGGCAATAGTGAGCGGAATGCGTTCGCTGTCTTCATCTGTGCGTATCATTACAAACTGTCCCGGTTGGCATTTATGTGCAATCAGGGGTGCGTCTACTAAAAATTCGTAAACAGAAGGTGCTAAATTACTTTTAAATAAAATTTTAGCCACTTGTGTTTCCCTCCCAAAATTTTTGTTATTTATTGGTTAAGCGGCGTGCGCGCGCGTCTGCTTCGGCATAAACTTTCTCCAGGTCTATGTAAAGCAGTTCGCCGTTTTGCATAAGAACTTTGCCGTTAACAAGTACGGTATCTGCGTCATTGGCGTTTGCCGCATATACAAACAGCGAAGTTCTGTCGTTGCGCGGATGCCAGTAAGGTTTATTCATGTTATAAAGGACAATATCGGCTTTCTGCCCTACTTCAATTTTACCGACGTCAGCAAAGCCAAGCGCTTTGGCACCTTCGCTTGTTGCCATGGCAAGTGCCTGCGCTGCCGGTATAATTTCCGGGTCGCCTGTCATGTTTTTATGCAGCATTGCGGCGAGGCGGCATTCTTCCAGCATATCAAGGTTATTGTTGCTGCTGGCGCCGTCAGTGCCAAGGCCAACCGTAATGCCGTGCTTTAACATTGCCGGTACCGGTGCAATGCCGCTGGCAAGTTTTAGGTTGCTTTGCGGGTTATGGGCAACACGCACATGTTTGGCTGCCATAATTGCCATATCTTCTTCATCTACATGTACGCTGTGTGCTGCCAGCGTGCCGCATTCAAACATGCCTAAGCTGTCCATAAGTTTTATCGGGCTCATGCCGTGTTCTTTAATGCAGTTGTCAACTTCGCCTTTGGTTTCGCAAAGGTGAATATGAATTTCGCTGCCAAGCTGCTGAGCTTTGGCGATAACATTTTTAAGGTATTCAACAGAACAGGTGTATGGGGCATGCGGCCCGAGCATTACATGAATGCGCCCGCCGGCACTGTTATGGCGTTCTTTAAAGAGCGCTGCATTTTCTTCAAGTTTTGCATAGTTTTCGTCGCTGAATCCGGTTAAGCCGCGGCTTAATGCAGCCCTGATACCTGTTTCTTCAACGGCATCGGCAACGCGGTTCATTGCAAAATACATATCGGCAAAGCAGGTTGTGCCGGTTTTAAGCATTTCGGCAATGGAAAGCATTGTGCCCCAGTAAATATCGTCATCCGTAAGCCCGTCTTCGGCAGGCCAGATTTTATTTTGCAGCCAGTCCATCAGTACCATATCATCGGCATAGCTGCGCAGCAGCGTCATTGCTGCGTGGGTATGGGTGTTTACCATGCCCGGCACGGCAATTTTACCTTCGGCATCAATAACCTGCGCGTCTTCATATCCTTGCGGCACTTCTTTGGATATTACCTGAATGGTGTCGTCTAAAATACCGATATAATATTTATCCGTATCTTTTGCGGTAATAATTTCAGCGTTTTTAATAAGTGTTTTCGCCATTATTCTTCTCCTAACTGACGTTTGCGGTAATGGGCTTCATAAAAACCGTGCATGGCGTCGATATCGCTCTGAGGCAGCAGCACTGCTCCGCCAAGGCTCTGCGTAATGCAATAAAGCTGAGCGGCTTTTTCAACTATTCCAACTACCATCATGGCTTCGTCAAGCGTTACGCCCCAGGCAGCAACGCCGTGGTTTGCCAAAAGCGCCGCACGTTTGCCGTTCATGGCTTTTATTACGTTTTGGGCAAGCATTTCCGTACCCGGCAGGGCATATTCGGCGCAATGCACCGCGCCGCCCATTATCTGCACCATGTCTTCAATAAGCGGCGGGATATCCCTGCGTGCTGCGGCACAAGCGCTGGCATAAATGCTGTGCGTGTGCACAACGGCATTTGCTTCCGGCAGCGCTTTATATATTGCCAGGTGCAAAGGCAGTTCGCTGCTTGGTATTAACGCCCCATCAAGCGTTTGTCCTGCTGCGTCAACTATGGTTATATCATCGGGTGTTAAATTGTCATAGCCGCGGCCGGAAGGAGTTATTGCATAAGTATTTTTGTTTATCTTAATGCTTATGTTGCCCCATGAACCCGGCAGCATGTTCTGCCCTGCCATTTTTTGCGCAGCTTTAACAATTTGTGCCCTTGCTTTTTCAACAGCTTCGTTTTCCATAATTATTCGGCGTGCAGGTAAGCGTATTGTTCCGGAGTTAAGGTATCAATGCCTGCGCCCATTGCTTCAAGTTTCAGCGCGGCAATTTCCGTATTCAGTTCTTCCGGCAATACATAAAGGTTATTTTGCAGTTCACCTTTATGCTCCAGCAGATATTTCATGGCAAGGAACTGCATGGCGAAAGAAAGGTCCATAACTTCTACCGGATGGCCGTCGCCGCAGGCAAGGTTTACAAGGCGGCCTTCGCCCAGCAGGTTGATTTTTTTGCCGTCAGGCATGGTGTAGGTTGTAATGTTTTTGCGAACTTCATAAGCAGGTTCAACGGTCATTGCTTCCAGGTCTTTAACGTTAATTTCAACGTCAAAATGGCCTGCGTTGGCAAGAACTGCGCCGTCTTTCATCAGCGGGAAGTGTTCTTTGGTAATTACATCTTTGCAGCCTGTTACAGTTACAAAGAAATCGCCGTATTTTGCTGCTTCACGCATCGGCATTACGCGGAAACCGTCAAATACTGCTTCAATGCCTTTAATCGGGTCAATTTCGGTAACGATAACGTTTGCGCCCAAACCTTTGGCACGCATGGCAACGCCTTTACCGCACCAGCCGTAGCCTGCAACAACAACGGTTTTGCCTGCAACGGCAAGGTTGGTGGTACGCATAATGCCGTCCCAGGAAGATTGGCCGGTGCCGTATCTGTTATCGAACAGGTATTTGCAGTAAGCGTCATTAACGGCAATCATCGGGAAAGCCAGTTTACCGGCTTCATTAAGTGCCTTTAAGCGGTGTACGCCGGTAGTGGTTTCTTCGCTGCCGCCGATAAGGTTCGGAATCAGCTCGCGGCGTGTGCTGTGCAGCATATTAACAAGGTCGCCGCCATCGTCGATAATAAGCGAAGGTTTTGTATCAAGCGCTTTGCTTAAATATAAATCGTATTCTTCCTGAGAGCAGGCATGGGTGGCAAAAACGGTAATTCCGCTGTCTGCCAGAGCTGCGGCAACGTCATCCTGCGTGGAAAGCGGGTTGCTGCCGGTAACAACTACGTTTGCACCGCAGTTTTTAAGAGTCTGGGCAAGATATGCGGTTTTTGCTTCCAGATGAATGGTTACAACCATATTTAAACCGTCAAAAATTTTCTTTTCTGCATAACGTTCGTTTAAAATGTTAAGCAGCGGCATGTGCTCTTTAACCCAGGCAATTTTCTGATGCCCGGTAGGTGCAAGGGCAATGTCTTTAATCATGCTATTCATTAAAAATTTCCTCCTTGATTTTAAGCTGCAATTTTTTTATATTCTCCCGATAAGGCGGTTTAATAACGCCGTATTCGGTAATTATGCCGCTGATAAGAGCGGCCGGTGTAACATCAAAAGCAGGGTTATAGGCTAAGGCTTCAGGCGGCGCGGTAACAACCCCCTGCAAGGTTTTTACTTCCTGTGCGCTGCGTTCTTCTATCGGAATCACGCTGCCGTCAGCAATGGAAAAATCAAACGTGCTTACAGGTGCGGCAATATAAAACGGTATACCATGGTATTTTGCGGCCAAAGCTACGCCAAAGGTGCCTATTTTATTGGCGGTATCGCCGTTTAAGGCAATACGGTCAGCCCCGGTAACAACGGCGTTAATGCCTTTTTGCTGCATAGCCCATGCTGCCATGTTATCGGTAATAACCGTAACGGGAATTTTATCTTCCATAAGCTCCCATACCGTAAGGCGGGCGCCTTGCAGAAGCGGGCGCGTTTCATCGGCGTAAACCATGTCTATTTTGCCCTGGGCAAAGGCTTCGCGGATAACGCCGAGAGCAGTGCCCCACCCGCAGGTTGCCAGTGCGCCTGCGTTGCAGTGCGTTAAAATACGGGTATGCGGCGGCAAAAGCTCAGCGCCGTACCTGCCCATTTTTTTATTGCATTCAATGTCATCATTGTAAATTTGCTGCGCCAGTTTTTCCAAAGCGCAGGCAATTTCGCTCTGCGTTTTGCTTTGCCCTGTCAGGTGTTCTGCCTCACCATAAAGCTTGTTGGCAGCCCAGGCAAGGTTTACTGCCGTAGGGCGTGCTGCAATAAGTTCATTTTTTATTTTTTCGTAGGCAGGCAAATTGCAGCGGTTTTCCGCCATAAGCTGCTGCCAGCCCAAAACCATGGCAAAACCGGCTGCTGCGCCGATTGCCGGTGCGCCGCGGACTTCCAGTTTTTTTATTGCTTCGCCCACGCGGCGGTAAGTACCGCATTTTATAAAACTGATTTCTAAAGGTAGCTTCGTCTGGTCTAAAATTTCCAGTGCGTTATGCTGCCATTCCATTGTTTTAACCATAACAGCCTCTTACAGTTTAAAACCGCCAAATTCTGCCATGCAGTGCGCACAGCCGCATTCTGTTTTATCATCGCCGTTATCGGCAATAAAGGCTTCAATCAGGCGGGCCATGTTTTTGCCGCTTTGCGCCATAGCTTCCACGACTTCGCTGTGAGAAAGCGGCGTCGGCGAAATGCCTGCTGCCATATTTGTTACAATACTGCAGTTTGTATAGCACATTTCAGCTTCGCGTGCCAGTACGGATTCCGGAATGTTGGTCATGCCTACAAGATCACCGCCCAGCATGGCGAACATTTTAATTTCCGCTGCGGTTTCAAAACGCGGTCCTTCGGTGCAGACATAGCAGCCTGTTTTATGGAACGGAATGTCAGTTCTTTCAAGGCATTTGATAACCTTTGCACGCAGGCGCGGGCAGTACGGATTGGTAAAATCCACATGAGCCACTCCGCGCTCCGGAGTATCATAAAAAGTGTTAACGCGGCTTTTGGTAAAATCAATCGCCTGGTCGCAAACAACAAAATGCCCGGCTTTCATCGCTTTATTTAAAGAGCCTACTGCTGTGGTTGCAAAAATTTCTTCTGTGCCAAGGCTTTTTAAAGCCCAGATATTGGCACGGTAATTTACTTTATGCGGCGGAACGCTGTGCCCTGCACCGTGGCGTGTAATAAACACAACCTGATTGCCGTACAGCGAGCCCATTTTGCAAAGCGCATCGCCGTAAGGCGTTTTAATAACCTTTTCTTCAAATCCTCCAAGTGCGTCGGGGCTGTAAACCCCGGTACCGCCGATAATAGCTATTTTGCGCATAATAACCTCCTAATTATTGAGTCTGTCTATCAGTTTAACCAAATCATCCATTTTATTTAAAACGTAATCCGGTTTGCCTTCATTCAAAATAAAATTCCAGTCAAAGCTGGTATAACGTACTGCTGCCGTTAAACAGCCGGCGCCTTTTGCACTTTGCAAATCATAAGGGCTGTCGCCCACGCCGATACAGTCACTGCCGTTCAGCTTTAAGTTTTTTAAAGCCATCAGGCTCGGTGCCGGAAGCGGCTTATGTTCTTCGCAGTCCTGGCAGGTAACAACCGTTTCAATATATTTATCAAGCCCGTAACAGGCAAGCCCGCGCAGAGCCATCGGGCGTTTTTTAGATGTTACAACAGCCATTTTTATGCCGCGCCCTGCAAGCTGTGCCAATGCTTCGTTAATGCCGTCAAACGGCTGAATAAGCTTGTCGTGCTGGCTGCGGTGGTAATTACTGTAAGCAGTGCAAAAATCTTCTATCATGCTTTCGGGCATATAGGCTTTTGCTGCGGTGCGCAGTGGCAGCCCGAAACCTGCAACAAGCGCTTCTTTCGACGGAACCGGCAGCCCAAACTCCACAAAAGTATGGCGGAACGATTCCAAAATCAGAGGCGTTGTATTAATCAATGTGCCGTCAAGGTCAAATAAAACTCCCTTTATTCTCACAAAAAACTCCTTAATTTTAGTCAGCATTTATCATCTAATCATACCATATTTAAGCTTTAAAATAAAGATTTATAACGCTGCGTAAAAATTAAACCTCTCAAAAAATTTTGAGAGGTTTGTTATACTCAATATTTTTCCAAAATCATAATTCCGTCTTTTTCTTTAACAATGCGCAGGTTCTGAATTGCTTCGGGATTTTGCAGACGTTTAAATTCCAGCCTGCGTACAACAACATATTTAGGTGTATTATCGCTGACGGCTTTTTGCAGAGCATTAGTTTTCGGCAGCATTTCCTCACCGGCAATACCGGTGTAATACATAAAGCCGGGGCGCAAAAACTTATCTACATAAAGCGGCTTGGATGTATCGCAGCCCGCCACAAATTCGGCAGCCATTGTTTTTACACTGAAACGGTCTGCAACCGGCGGCAAAATAAACGAAAATGCAATCAGCATTGTTAAAAAGCCCATTGCCGCATGCAGATAACCGGCAAAAATAACATCGCGCTCGCGCCATAAAAACCAGATGATTACCAAACCTACCACAAAGGTTGTACCGCTGAGCACAGACGCTTCCAGGAACGCTTCCGGCAGCTGATTGCCGCCGATAAGCCAGCCGGCACCCAAAAGCCCGAACATAATTACTGTGCCAATAACCCACGAAAGCAATGATTCTCCGCGCTGCTTTTCAAGCCGCGCAAGATTCCAGCCGATAATAATTGCAAGTGCTGGAAACATAGGCAGAATGTAAGAAACGAGTTTGGTTTGCGAAATACTGAAAAATAACAGTACAAATACCCACCAAATATTGAAAAAAGACATTTTAACAAGTTCTTCGCTGCTTGCTTCGGATATGGAGGCGCGGATTGACTGCAAAAGCAAACCCGTCCACGGGAACATGCCCCAAATTATTACCGGCAGATAGTACCACCACAGAACGCGGTCGGGGTGTTCCGGCGTAGTAAAACGCGTCAGATTATGAAAACCAAGAAAAGTATTGATAAATTCCATGCCGTGCGCCTGATACATCAAATAATACCACGGTGCGGCAATGGCAAAGTAAACAACAAGCCCGCGGATAACGTGCATTTTTAAAATTTCACGTAAATTCCCGGTAAAAAGCAGGTGCAGGAAAATAATCGCACCGGGAAAAACTATGCCGATGGGGCCTTTGGTTACAGTGGCCAGAGCCATGGCAATATACATTACCCAGTACCATTTGTGCTGGTAACATAAAAGCGCGGCCGTCATAAAAAACAGTAAAGTTGTATCGGTAACTGCGGCCTTGCCAAGATAGAAAAACTCCACGCAGGTAGTTAATACAATGGATGCCCAGAATCCGGCACGTTCCGAAAAAATATTGCTTACCGAAAAATAAAGCATTACCGAAGTTGCAACGGCCATTAACGCCGCCGGGAAACGTGCTGCCGCTTCCCCGTCGCCAAAAAGGCCTATTGAAGCAGCTACCAGCCAGTAGTACATTGGCGGCTTGTCATACCAGAAATTGTCAAAAATACGCGGCGATAAGTAATCGTTGTACTTAATCATTTCACGTGCGGTTTCCGCATAAACCGGTTCGTCCGGATCAAAAAGCGGTACAGAACCTATTCCCCACAAAATGGTTACTAAAGCTAAAACTGCAATAATAATCAGGCTTTGGAGATTCAAATTTTTCATTAAAAACCTTCCTTCCGGCGTGCCAAGTAGTCGTTATATGTTTTCGGAATGCCATGCTCTATATCCATTTGCGGTACAAAGCCAAGCAGAGCTTCCAATTTTTTGTTGCTTAAAACAGAACGGAAAATATCGCCGCTGCGCGCTGGCGCATAGTTTACCGTAAGTTCATGCCCGCAGGCAGATTTAAAAGCATCAAGCAAGCTGTTGAGCGAGGTTTCTTTTCCTGTTGAAATATTAATAACATTATAGCCGGTAAGCGCAACTGCTTTAGCCGCAGCCTGCGCAATATCGCCGGCATAAACAAAATCACGCGTTTGCTCGCCGTTGCCGAAAACAGTCAAAGGCTTATTCTGAACCAGCAGCTTGCAGAAAATGCTGATAACGCCGCCTTCTCCCCCTTCACCCTGACGTTCTCCGTAAACGTTGGCAAAGCGCAGCACAGTGCAGTTAATGCCGTACAAATCGTGGTAAACGCGCATATAATGTTCGGATGTCATTTTGGTAATGCCATAGCAGGATGTCGGCAAAAGCGGTAAATCTTCGCTAAGCGGAATGTCGGGGTTATCTCCGTAAACGGCCGCGCTTGATGAAAATACCACAGATTTAACATTGTATTTGCGGCAGCATTCCAGAATATTAATCAGCCCCAGCAGATTAACATTGCAGTCTTCCTGCGGGTGCTGCAAAGAATACGGAACCATTGTCTGCGCGGCAAAATGAATAACGGCGTCAAAATGTTCTGCTGCAAACAGAGCATTAACTGCGGCTTCGTCACAAACATCGCCTACGCACAGCTTCATATTTGCCGGTACATTTTTGGCAGAACCGCTGGAAAGATTGTCAAAAACAACTGTTTCATGCTCATGCTGTGCATTAAGGTATTTCAAAAGATGAGAGCCGATAAAACCGGCTCCCCCTGTAACAAGTAATTTCATCAGTTCTCTCTCTCTTTCAAATTATTGGCAGCAATAATGTTTGAACCAAAAGCACGGATGGAAATAAAAGCACCTAGCAAAAACGGGAAATACTCGGCCGTAAAACGCCAGAGCACTGCCATAATGCCTACCATGCCTTCCGGCAGAAGCGACGCAAACAGCACGATAAAACCTGCTTCGGCAATGCCACTGCCGCCCGGAGTAGGTGAAAAATATAAAACCAGGTTTAAAAGCACCATCCTGCCCATAACCTGTAGCCAGTCAAATTGAATATTCATGCCTAAAAAGAACATCGGCACAGTAGCGTATATGCCCAAAAGGCTTATGCCAGATTCAATAAAAGCACGCAGAATCATCAAAGGATGCCTGCCCATAATAAACGATGCTTTTTTGAATTCATAATAGCTGTTAAAGCATTTGCGCCTGTAATCGTGCGACAGTTTGCCTGTCAGCGCAACCAGCCAGAACTCCGGATAGCGCGTGCGCATAAGCAGCACCACTGCCACAGGTATGGAAATAAAAATTACGGATACTGCCGCGATAACTGCCGGCGGCATCCATTCGCTTAAAAAAGCGTCATTATACAAAACAAACGGCACCAGTAAAATTAAAAAAGTTATCGACATAATCGTGCGCACAAAAACAATTACCGTTGCTTTGGCAACAGGCACATTCGCCCTTTTCATAAACATAATCTGGGCTATTGCGCCCCCGCTGGCACCGGGAGTAAGCACTGCCAGAAAATAATTGCTTAAAACTACATTGATAACTTCTTTAATGCTCAGGCGTTCATCCGTTACACGCGCCAGAGTCATCAGCCTCAGGCCGTCAAAAATAAGCCCAACGGCCAAAATACCGAAGGCTGCCGCAATGCTCCACGGCTTGAACATGGTTAAATATTCAAGCGCCCTTATATCAAATGTAAAGTAGATAACCGCTGCCGGTATCAGGACAATAATTACAAAAACCAGCAGCAGCCTGCCTATCATTTTTTTGTTCATAATTAAAGCCTGCCAAAATTAATTAGTTCTATACCCTGTTCACGGGCAATGTTTTTATTGCTTTCAGATAAAAAAGCATTTAACTCATCATGCCAATGATAACCCCATTTGAAGTTTTGTGCAAGCAAAACATTATCTGCCCCGGGATGAGTCATTATTTCACTCGTTCCATCAGGCAAACCAAGCAAAATGTTTTTAACCAGAAGTTCATTTAAGTTGCCGCCTGCCAGCATGCCAAAAAAGTGCTGCGGGTAAATAAGCCCTGCTTTTTTTGCCTTGCTTTTTGCCAGCGCGCTGCAAAAGCTCAAACCGTCCCTGCCTATTTTTCTGCCAGCTCCGGCGCTAAACCCACCGGTCCAGAAAATACTTTCTTCCGGCATTCTTATTTTGCGTATTCCGTATTCTTTGCATAAGCGTATAACCATACCGGCAATGCCCGGCAGCACGTGCATATGCTGATGGCTGTCGATATGTGTGGGTTTAATTCCGGACTCCAGCACTTTTTCTATCTGTGCGCGCAGTTCCTGTTCGAGTTCACTCCTCTTTATACTACCAGTATACCATTTTTTTGCAAAAACTGTATAATCTTCTGCAAAAACTCCCTGCGAAGTAAGCAAAGAATTTACACCTTTTTTTAAAACAGGCGCAACTCCGCCAACAAGAGTTAAATGAATTCCGATTCCAAGCTCAGGATTTTGGGCAGCAAGATTTGCCGCTTCCTTAAAATAAGGAGCGCCAGGCATAATTGACGTGCTTGTAATCATGCCCTTTTGGTGCCCTTCTATAATTCCTTTATTAATCAATGGATGCAGACCGAAATCATCGGCATTAATTATCAGTTTTTTCATAAATTCTCCGGTTATATACGTTTATAATTGGCAAAATGCAATTTAACAAAATTTGCAAGGCTTTCTTTACCAAATTTTTCCGCAATTATGCGTGCACAACTGGTTGCAGCGTCACTTCCGCCTTTGGGAAGCGGCATGCCTGCCTGTACTTCCAGCTCGGCCATAATACGAAGAAACTCGGCGCGAGCCAATACCGAAGCGGCTGCTACGGCAATATCTGCTTCTGCTTTTGGCATCTGCACAACTTTAACAGCAGGATATTTTTCGTGAATGCGCTGCGTTATATCATTATGCACGGCAAAACGGTCTACAAGGGCATAACCACAGCCTGGGCATTTGCCTATTACCCCCGTAAGTGCTGCCGCATGCCCGCTGCTTAATAAATGGTTTAAATTCTGCCCTGCCGCTTTAAGCTGATTGTAGCGGTAGTTATACATTTTAGGCGTCAGCGCTAAAACAGATACTGCCAGTGCCGCAGAACAGATTTCGTTTTTCATTTCCAGCACATCTTTATCACTGACGATTTTGCAGTCCTTAACGCCCAGGCTGAAGATCCTTGTAGCGCTTTTCTCATCACAGGCAACTGCCGCAACCACAAGCGGTCCGAAAAAATCGCCTTTGCCGGATTCATCACTTCCTGCCCAAATACCGTTAAATTCCGGTAAATCTTTCAACAGGCAATAGTTTGTGCCGGTGCTGCTTCCGTCTGCCAGTATATTTTTGCAGGCTTGTGTAAACGCTGCATTTTTGCCGTTCCAAACAAATTTTATGCCTTTTTTGCCGTTATAAACGGATAAAACAGCTTTATCCGTGCCTTTGGCAAGCACTAACTGGCAGCCGTATTGCAGGCTTTTTTCTTCAGCACTTATACCGTTTTCACTGAATTTTTTTACTAAATTTTTAATATATGCGCCAAAATCAGTGTTCAAGCTGAGCCTCCGCAGCGGCCGCAGCCATCTGCATTATTTTTTTCAGGGGCATTTTACTTGCTTCGGCAAGCTTGCGGCAGTCTTCAAATTCCGGTGCTATGTTTAAAATTTGCCCTCCGGCCTGCGAAAATTTAACTTTTACGCTTCCCTGCGGCAATGCAACCTCTATAAAGCTTCTTTCGCTGCAATGGCGTGCAACGTCATAGTAGCGCATGCCTAATGTAGTGGTTTCGGTTAAAATAATTTTTTCAAGCACCGGCAAGTCCTGCGGATGCATTAAAACAGAAAGCATCTGCGCCGGACGCCCTTTTTTCATAATTATAGGCGTAATCCAGGCATCAAGAGCACCGGCAGCCATCAATTTTTCCTGTACATAGGGCCATACTTCGCCGCTCATGTCGTCAATATTGCATTCCGCAACCGTTAAAGCGTGGCTTTTAACTTCTTCAACAGTGCCAAGCGTAGCACGCAGCACGTTAGGAATTTCAAGGTTTCTCGTGCCTGCGCCATAACCAACTTTTTCTGCGCTGAAACCTTTAGGCATATCAGCAGAAGGTTCGGCAAGTGCAGCCATTAACGCTGCTCCGGTAGGCGTTGCCAGTTCGCGTTCAATGTTTCCTTTTGCATAAAGCAGCCCATGCGCCAAAAGCTCGGCTGTTGCCGGTGCAGGTACGGGCATCAGTCCATGCGCACACTGCACAAAACCGTAGCCGGTTTTAATTTCAGAAACATAAATTTTTTCTATGCCGAGGTTTTCCAAAGCCAGGCAGCTGCCAACAATATCAATAATTGTATCAACTGCCCCTACTTCATGAAAATGCACTTCTTCAAGGCTTTTGCCGTGAACTTTTGCTTCGGCGAAGCCAAGCATGCGGAAAACATTTACCGCTTTATCTTTTATATTAGTGCTTAAATCTGAATTTTCAATGATAGTTTTGATGTCGTTAAAATTTCTGTGTTCATGATGGTGATGCGCACCTGCTTCATGCGCATGGCAGCAGTGGTGTTCGTGCGCTTCTTCGGCAGCATGAGCATGCTGGTGGCAGCAATGGTGATCTTCATGATGGTGGTGATGATGTTCTTCGCCTTCGCAGCCATGGGCATGATGATGGCAGTGATGCCCGTCATGATGTTCATGAAAATGTGCTTCTTCTGCTTCGGCTGCTTCCGTTACGCCCGGAATTTTAACATTAAAATAAGCTGCATTTATGCCGCATTTATCTGCGCGAGTATTAATCAGTTCATATTCGCCAAGATTCATCTTTTTAAGCTCTGCTTCTATATAAGCAGCGTCAGCGCCAAGGTCAATCAGCGCGCCAAGCAGCATATTGCCGCTGATACCGGAAAATGCTTCTATGTAAAGTGCTTTTTTCATGTTCTCACCTCATATGATTAATAATGCTTGCCAAACGCCCTGCGCCAAAACCGTTATCGATATTTACAACGGCAACGCCCGACGAACAGCTGTTCAGCATGCCCAAAAGCGCGGACAAGCCTTTAAAGTTTGCGCCATAACCGACACTTGTAGGAACCGCAATAACAGGCTTGTCTATAAGCCCGCCCACAACGCTTGCCAGTGCGCCTTCCATACCGGCCACAACAATTACCGCGTTGGCATCGCGTATAATATCAATTTTAGAAAACAAACGGTGAATCCCTGCCACACCGACATCATAAACGCGTTTAACCGTATTGCCCATAATTTCCGCCGTCAGTGCGGCTTCCTCAGATACCGGCAAATCGCTGGTACCGGCAGTTACAACGGCAATATAACGTTTCTCGTCTTTTGGCAGAGGATTGCGTTCAATTTTTATGAATCCTGCGTCTTTATAATATTCCGCATCAGGAACTGCTTTTTTTACAGCGGCAAATTTTTCCTCGTTTGCCCTTGTGCCGATTATATTGCTGTGAACTTCTGCCAGCCTGCTCATAATTGCCGCCGTCTGCTCTGCCGTTTTTCCTTCACAGTAAACAACTTCGGCAAAGCCCTGGCGCAAACTGCGCTCGTGGTCTATCATGGCAAAACCCAAATCGGTATATTCGCTGCTGCGCAGCTTTTTTAAAAATGTTTCGTCATCAATTAAACCCTGCTTAAAATCTTTAAGCAATTCATAAGTCTGCTCTTTATATCCCATAGTTTTCAATCCTTTTAACTCTTAAAAATAAGTTCTTCCAACTATTTAATTATACAACTTGGAGCAGGCTTATAGCAAGCAGTTCAATTACTTTGCTTTATTTTAAAGCATAAGCAGTAAGGCTCGCAGTTAAAACAACATCGCCAGCAAAACCGTTTTTACTTCGTTCAATTACAACATTTGCGGGTACAGCAAGGCGTTTTTGCTGCTGCAAATCATCTAAAAAGGCAGCTGCTTTATAAAAGCTGCCGGTAAGCATAATATTTACTGTTACAGATGTATATGCTCCTTTTTTCTGTTTTTCCTGCGGAACTGGCTTAACGCTCTGAATACGCAGGTTATATTTACCGGCAAGCACAGTATATTCTTTAATTAATTCTGCCGCTGTTATCTGCGGCGACAGCAATTCATTTGCCAGTAAAGCTGCTTCATTCTGCTGTTTTTGCAGCGTGCTGTAATCCTTATATTGTTCTGCAAAAGCAAGATAATTATTAAGATTCTGCTGTTTTTCTTCAAGCATTTCTCTGCTTGTATTAATGGAGTTTTGAAGCGGGTCTGTGGCTAAAATTTTTATTGCCAGGCATAAAAATAAAGACGCAATAAAAATAAGGCAATATTTATCAGTACGTTTTAAATTTTGCAATTGCAGATATAAATACTGCATTTTTTACCTTCTTTCTATAAGTACATTAAAAGCAGTATATTGTTTTCCGTTTAGTTCTTCTGTTTTAAGTTCCGTTAATTCGGTTTTAAGATTTGCTTTTTTGCCGCTGAGCATTTCGGTAAATTCTACAGCTTTATCAATATTTGCGGCATAACCGGCAACAGTAAGCTGCTTTTTATTTTCCTGCTGCTCAATTCTTTCAAGCCAGCATCCCTGCGGTACAGCGCTGCTGATATCATTTAACAGTTCATTCCATGCTATATTTTGCTTTTTTATATTTTCAGCAAATTTTAAACGCCTGTTAATCTGCATATTTAAAGCGGCACTTTCTTCATAACGCTGCTGCCAGACAGCACAGGCAGCAATTTTTCCGTCAATTTCTTTTAACTGCTGCTGCACTATAAAAAGTTCCGCTAATTGCCAGCCCCAAAAAGCAAGCGTAAAAACAACTGCAAAAACAGCCGCACCGCGGTATATTTTCCACCTTGGCAGGCTGAAACTGCTTTTATTATGCCCGGCCAAATTAAATTTGCTGTTGTTTGCCAAGCACAATGCTGCACCTATTGCAGCCGCAAAAGAATTTAAATGCTGCAAACTTTCAGCCTGTAAACATTCGTTAAAGCCAATGCTATGTGAAATATCATTTTTAATTACAGGCAATGCAATTTCAGATGACAGAATATCGCTTTTTAAACTGTCATCACAATTTAAAATAATCTGTTTAAATTCAATATCCGGCAGCGCAGATATTATGTTTTTTATTTCATCAGCCAAACTTTCCCTGTTGAACACATTAACCGTTTTTTGCAATACCGGCATACCGCCAGCAAAAGCTGTTAATACACATTCATCATCCGTAAGATAATCACATAACAAAAAATCGGTATAGTTTTTGGCAAATGTTTGTTCAATGCCCAAAGAACGCAGAAAGATTCCGCCAAGCGGCAGTTCTGTTTTTACAGCCGTTTCTTTCATAACCTGATAAATATTTTCAGGCATAACTACGGCCGTTACTCTGTTCAGTTCTTCTTTTAAATGCGTGTTATAAACGGCCGCATAACAAAATTCTTCTGCGCTGCTGCCAAGTTCATGTACAATTTCCCATTTGGCAGCTTCGCGCAATTCCTGTTCTTTTAAATATGGCAGCTGTAAGTTAATCAACGCTGTTTTATCTGCACCAGCAGTAAAAACAAGCACGCCGTTACTGATATTTTCTTCTTTAAAAATTTCGTTGATAAATGCAGCAAGTTTTTCTTTATTAAAAACATAAGCTTCCGCTGCCAATTCCTGCGGCAGCTGTTTTGATATCAGTTTTTCAACTGTATTAATGCGTTTACTGCAATTTACAACCGCAATCCGTATAACATCGGAAGCAATATCGGCAGCAATAATATGTTTAAATTTATTAGTTAACAGTTTATCTTTTAAAATTTTGTAATTCATTCTCAACTTCCCTAAAAATTAAATAAATTCCAATAAAAATTTGCCAAATAACCGGCATATAATAGCGCGGCAAAAGCACCGGCACATAAAAAAGGCCCAAACGGTATAGCGTCCTGTTTATTTTTAACACCGGTTATCATTAACAATATACTTATAATTCCGCCGCTAATAAAAGAAAGCAATAAAAATATAACGGTATCTTCAAAACCAAGCCATAAGCCTGCCGCTGCGCTCAGCTTAACATCCCCTCCGCCCATTCCGCCGCGGCTGATTAAAAAAATTGCCAGCATTATGGCAAAGCCAAAAACAGAACCGAATAATCCGTTAAGCAAACCTCCCGGCAAATACAAACAGCTGTAAATAAGCCCGCCTGCTGCAAGTATAAGCACTAAGCCGTCAGGTATAATTTGCAATTCGTAATCAATTAAACTTATTAAAATAACTGCGCAGCAAAATATAAAAAGCAGCAGCAATTTAAACCCGAACTCTGTCTGCATGCCGCATAAAACAAAAGCCCAACCAGTTAAAACTTCTATAAATAAATGGTTGATGCCATAATTAACTCCGCAATAGCGGCAGCGTCCTTTCAAAAATAAATAACTTAAAACGGGAATAAGCTCTGTTACCGTCAGTTTCTTCCCACAGAAATCACAGGCTGACCTGCCAACAACAACGGATCGCCCACGCGGCAGACGGCAGGCACATAAGTTTAAAAAACTTCCAAGTGCACTGCCTGTAAAAAAATAAAAAAGCAGCCAGTAAAACATATTTTTTCAATCACCATAAGTTTAATTTTTTTACTTTAAAGAAAGCGCAACCCTGATATTATAGCAAAAAAATAACAGCAGATGCAAGAAGCATCCGCTGTTATGCAAATTTTAAATTTTAAATTTTTTATTTACCGGTACGTCCGCGTTTTGTAAACGGTTTGCCTTCTTTGCAGAGCGGGCAGTCGTTCGGGTCATAAGTGGGAACGTCCAGATGCAGCAATGCTTCAGTGCGCATGCCAAAATCAACTTTGCCGCCGCTGCGGTCTACCAAAAGGCCAATGCCTACCGGAACGCCGCCGTGTGCTTTAACAACATCCAGCACTTCTTTTACGCTGCCGCCGGTAGTAACAATATCTTCAACAATCAATACGCGGGTACCTTCCGGAATCTGGAAGCCGCGTTTCAAAGTCATTTTGCCGTTTTCACGTTCGGTAAAAATAGCGCGGGTGCCAAGAGCCTTGCCTACTTCATGTGCAAGCAGAATGCCGCCGGTCATAGGGCCGATAACAAGCTCCACATTATCGGCTGCATAGCGTTCTGCCAGTTCCTGGCAAAGCATTTCCGTATATTTGGGATGCTGCAGCACATTGAATTTTTCAACGTACATCGGGCTGTGCAAACCGCTGGTCAGTAAAAAATGTCCATGCAGCACGGCCTGGGTTTCTTCCAATAATTGCATTACTTCTTTTTCCTGCATCATAAGTTTATACACCTCTTATTTCTGCTGCAATGCTTTGTGCCGCAGCTTTTTTATCTTCAGCTTTCGTAATTGGCCTGCCAACTACGATATGGGTGGAACCGTTTTTAAGCGCGCCGGACGGCGTGGCAATTCTGCTCTGGTCATTAACATCGCTGCCTGCCGGACGGATTCCCGGTGTAACAATTAAAAAGCCTTCACCGCACGCTTCGCGGATAGACGCTGCTTCCTGCGGAGAAGCAACAACGCCGTCCATACCGGCTTCTTTGGCAAGTTTCGCCAAAGCGATTACCTGTTCGGCAATGCCTGTTTTGTAATTAAGGTCAGCATACTGTTCCTCGTTAATGCTGGTAAGAATTGTTACGGCAATCAGTTTAGGAGCAGGCCTGCCAAGTTCAGCAGCTTTGGCATGCACGGCTTTTACAGCTTCCAGCATCATTTTTTTGCCGCCAATGGCATGTACATTCATCATATCTGCGCCAAGTTCCGTAAGCACAGCCAGTGCGCTGGCAACAGTGTTGGGAATATCATGCAGTTTTAAATCCAAAAATACTTTTTTGTTATGTTCTTTTAAAAAGCGGATGATTTCACTGCCTGCGGCATAGTAAAGTTCCATGCCTACTTTATAATGGCATACGGAATCGCCAAGTTCTTCCACGCAGGCTTTTGCCAAATTAGCAGTCGGGAAATCAAGCGCAACTATTAATCTTTCATCACTTTGCATAGCTTACTCCTTCCTGCCGCTGCGCAGGGCAAAGCTGCCTTCCGGCAGAGCCGCGCCAATCATATCGGTAAGTTTGTTGTAGCCGTGGCGGTTCATATAGTCCAAAATGCCGTGGCTGATGGTTTCGGCAATGCAGGGATTGCGGAAATTAGCCGTACCTACTGCAATGGCACTTGCACCGCAGAGGAAAAATTCCACGGCGTCTTCGGCTGTTTCAATACCGCCCATGCCGATAATCGGCACATGCACCTTCTGCGCTACTTCGTAACACATGCGTACTGCAACCGGGCGTACTGCCGGGCCGCTTAAACCGCCGGTAATATTGCCAAGTACAGGGCGCTGGCGTTCAATGTCAATTTTCATGCCGATAAGCGTATTAATTAACGAAATTGCATCAGTACCTGCATTTTCAACTGCCAGTGCCATTTCCGTAATGCTGGTTACATTAGGAGAAAGTTTGGTAATAACAGTTTTGGTAAAATGTTTTTTTACCTGTTCTACAACGGCAGCAGCACTGTCAGGGCATGTGCCGAAAGCAATGCCGCCCTGTTTAACGTTCGGGCAGGAAATATTAATTTCTACCGCGTCTACGCCGTCAACATCAAGCTTATGAGCAAGTTCGCCGTATTCTTCGGGAGAAGAAGCCGCAATATTTACAATTACGGGCACATCATATTTGCGCAGTTTAGGCAGTGTTTCATTCAAAAAGTAATCGCTGCCGGGGTTTTCCAAACCTACGCAGTTAAGCATGCCGGAAGGTGTTTCAACAGCACGCTGGCCTTTATTGCCTTCGCGCGGCAGAAGCGTTGTGCCTTTTACGCATACTGCCCCAACTTTTTCCAAATCTAAAAAGTCGGTAAATTCAAGGCCAAAGCCAAAAGTACCGGAAGCGGTGGTAACCGGAGTCTGCATTTTCAAACCGGCAATGTCAACTGCCAGCCGTCCGTCATACAATTTTGCGCTTACCATTCTCCCACCTCCTCAGCCCAGAATACAGGGCCGTCAGTGCAAACCTTAAGGCGTTTGCCAATGCCGCTGCAAGAGCAGGACAGGCATGCGCCAAGACCGCAGGCCATATATTTTTCAAGTGAAACCTGGCATTTAACGCCGTATTTTTCAGCTGCTTCCGCAACTGCTTTCATCATCGGCACAGGGCCGCATACATACAGCGCATCATATCTGCCGCTGGCAAGAAGTTCCGGCAGTACGGCCATAACCGTCCCTTTGGTACCGCAGCTTCCGTCATCTGTCGTCAGGTGCATTACCGGGCAGTATTCTTCATAGAGTTTTGTCCAGAACAATTCGTCGGCACAGCGCCCGCCCATAACAATTTCCGCTTTGCCTTTGCCAAAAGCAGAAGCAAGGAACAAAAGCGGTGCAAGGCCAAGGCCGCCGCCGACAATGAGCGGATGCTGCGCGTTCATATCGAAACCGCGCCCAAGCGGGCCGACAATGCTTAATTTATCGCCGCTGCAATATTCTGCCAGCAGTTTAGTAGCTTCTCCGATAATGCGGTAAATCATGGTAATGGTGCCTTCTTTTTTATTAACGGCAGCAACGCCAAAAGGACGGCGCAGAAGCGGCGCAGTGCAGTTAAATACCTGCACGTTTACAAACTGCCCCGGAACGGCAAGTTCTGCCAGTTCCGGTGCATAAACTTCTATTAATTTTGTTGAATTGTTTAAAACATGCTGCCCAATAACTTTAGCTTCAACTATTTTCTTAGGCATTTATCAGCCCTCCCAGGAAAGGTCCTGCAAAGCAACAATACTTACTACACGGCGGCGGCGCATAGCGCTCATTACATGCTGCAGTTCGCGTGCCGTATCAAGGGATGTCAGGCAGGCGATGGCATGCTCAACCGTCGAGCGGCGGATTTTAAAGCCGTCGCGTTCAGCATCACGGCCATGGTTGGTTGTATTGATAACCATACTGATATGGCCTTCTTTAATTTCGTCAAGAATATTCGGGCTGCCTTCGCTTACTTTGGTTGCAACCCTTACTTTTACGCCGTGGTTGTTCAGATATTCCGCGGTGCCGCCGGTTGCTACAATTTCATAACCAAGGTCTGCAAAACCGGCTGCAATTTCGCAGGCTTCTTCTTTATCCATATCGGCTACGGTAATAAGAATAGCACCTTCGTGCGGCACATTGATACCGGCAGCAATGCAGGCTTTATACAGTGCGCGCGAATACTGGTAGTCGATAGCCATTACTTCACCGGTAGATTTCATTTCAGGCCCAAGGGTAATATCAACATTGCTCATCTTGTTGAAGGAGAATACCGGTGCTTTAACTGCATAGTAATCCGGGAAGAGCTGCAGGCCCGGGCGGTAACCCTGTTCGCGGATGCTCTGCCCCATTGCGCATTTGGTTGCAACGTCAACCATCTGAATGGTGGTAACTTTGCTGAGGAAAGGCACGGTACGGGAAGAACGCGGGTTAACTTCGATAACGAACACTTCGTTATTGCGTACAATGTACTGAATGTTAATCATGCCGTGTACTTCAAGGCCGATGGAAATTCTGTTGGTGTAATCAATAATGGTTTTAATAACCGATTCTGCCAGCGTGCGCGGAGGATATACGGCAATGGAGTCGCCGGAGTGTACGCCTGCGCGTTCGATATGTTCCATAATGCCGGGAATCAGTACATCCTTGCCGTCGCAGATAGCATCAACTTCAACCTCGGTGCCTTGCAGATAGTGGTCAACAAGTACCGGATGTTCGTGCGAAGCCTTAACGGCGTTTGTCATGTAGTATTTCAGTTCATCGTCGTTATAAACAATTTCCATAGCACGGCCGCCGAGTACATAGGACGGGCGCACCATTACCGGGTACCCAACGTCGGCAGCTGCCTTCAGAGCGCCTTCGGTATCGAATACGGTATGTCCTTTCGGGCGCGGAATGTTGCAGGAGGTTAGAAGTTCATCAAAACGTTCGCGGTCTTCGGCGCGGTCAATGCTTTCCACGCTGCTGCCCAAAATTTTAATGCCTGCTTTTTCCAGCGGACCGGCAAGATTAATTGCCGTCTGTCCGCCGAACTGCACAATAACGCCTTCCGGTTTTTCTTTATCGAGAATGTTCAGTACGTCCTCAATCGTCAGCGGCTCAAAATACAGGCGGTCGCTGGTATCAAAGTCCGTACTTACTGTTTCAGGGTTATTATTGATAATAATGGTTTCGTAGCCGAGCTCTTTCAGCGCCCATACAGAGTGAACGGAGCAGTAGTCAAATTCTACGCCCTGGCCGATACGGATCGGGCCGCTGCCAAGTACGGCAACTTTCTTTTTATCGCTTACTTCAACTTCGTCTTCTTCGGCATAAGTGGAATAATAGTACGGAGTTGCGGCTTCAAATTCTGCGGCGCAGGTATCAACCATCTTATAGGTTGGAATAATACCCCAGCCTTTGCGCATTTCACGCACTTCCTGCCATGTTTTGCCAATATAGCCTGCAATGGTAACATCCGCAAAGCCTTTTTTCTTGGCGGCAAGCATTAATTCTGCCGTCATGGGTTCGGTTTTAATGCGTTTTTCCATCTCAACAATGTTCATTACTTTTTGCAGGAACCATTTGTCGATTTTGGTAATATCGTGTACTTCGTCAATCGTTACGCCGCGGCGGAATGCTTCGGCAATAACAAACAGACGCTGGTCATCAATCAGATGAATACGCTCGCGCACTTCTTCATCACTCAGTGTTTTCAGTTCCGGCATTTCAAGGTGAATAAGGCCAATTTCCAAAGAGCGTACAGCTTTTAAAAGCGCTGCTTCCAGATTTCTTTCAATGGCCATTACTTCGCCGGTAGCTTTCATCTGCGTGCCGAGAGTACGGTCTGCGGTAACGAATTTATCAAACGGCCAGCGCGGGAATTTTAAAACAACATAGTCCAGCGAAGGCTCGAAGCATGCCGTGGTTTTTTGGGTAACGGCATTCTGAATTTCATCCAGTGTGTAACCAACGGCAATTTTGGTTGCCACTTTAGCAATGGGATAACCGGTAGCCTTGGAAGCAAGCGCCGAAGAACGGCTTACACGCGGGTTAACTTCGATTACATAATAACGGTAGGAATTCGGGTCGAGCGCAAGCTGTACGTTGCAGGCGCCGCGTACGCCGAGTTCGCGTACAATATCGATAGAAGCCTGACGCAGCATCTGTACTTCATGGTCGCTCAAGGTCTGTGCCGGTGCGGCAACAACGGAGTCGCCTGTATGCACGCCAACCGGGTCAAGGTTTTCCATGGAGCAAACGGTAATGCAGTTATCGTCAGCGTCGCGCAGAACTTCATATTCAATTTCTTTCCAGCCGGCAACACTGCGTTCAATCAAGGCCTGGCCGATAAGGCTGTACAAAAGGCCCTTGCTTACAATATCGTCAAGTTCTTCATCGTTGTTAGCAATGCCGCCGCCGGTGCCGCCCAAAGTATATGCCGGGCGTACAATAAGCGGATAACCAACTTCACGCGCAAATTCCTTAGCTGCGGAAACGGTTTCAACAATTGTGCTTTCCGGAATCGGCTGGTTGATTTTTTCCATCGTTTCCTTAAACAGTTCACGGTCTTCCGCACGTTTAATGCTTTCAATCTGGGTACCCAGAAGTTTAACATTATATTCGCGCAAAATACCCTGTTTATCAAGGTCAATGGCAAGGTTCAGGCCAACCTGCCCGCCCAAAGTTGCCAAAAGCGCATCAGGGCGTTCGCGTTTAATAACGCTTTCCAAAAATTCCACATTAACAGGTTCAACATAAACACGGTCGGCAATATGCACGTCCGTCATAATAGTAGCCGGGTTGCTGTTTACCAGTACAACCTCAAGCCCTTCTTCTTTTAATGCGCGGCAGGCCTGTGTACCGGAATAGTCAAATTCTGCCGCCTGCCCGATAATAATCGGGCCGGAACCGATAACCAGTACTTTTTTTACATTTTGCAGTTTCGGCATATTAGCGGCCTCCCATCATTTTAATAAAACGTTCAAACAAATATTCGTGACCGCCAGGCCCCGGGCTTGCTTCCGGATGGTACTGTACTGTAAAGGTCGGGTGGTCAAGATAACGCACGCCTTCAATCGTATGGTCGTTCAGCGAAATATTTGTAACTTCAATATTTTTGCCTTCCAGAGATTTTTCATCAACGGCATAACCGTGATTCTGGGAAGTAATCATAACTTTATGTTCAAGCAAATCCTTAACAGGATGATTAATGCCGCGGTGGCCGAATTTCATTTTGTATGTATCGGCACCATTTGCCAGCGCCATCAGCTGATGGCCGAGGCAGATACCGAAAATCGGGCGTTTGCCGATAAATTTTTTAACTTCTTCGATAACGGAAGTCAAATCCTTCGGGTCCCCGGGGCCGTTGGAAAGGAAGATGCCGTCCGGCTGGGAAGCAAGAACTTCCTGCGCACTTGTAAACGCCGGGAACACGGTAAGGCGGCAGCCGAAGCTTGCCAGATAGTTAAGGATGTTCTGCTTAATGCCGTAATCCATAACAGCTACATGGTATTTGCCTTCGCCCATCGTATAAATTTCCGGAGTTGTAACTTTGGCGACCTGATCATGAACTTCCGGCAGCGCCAGCAGTTTGTCAACTTCTTCCTGCGGCATTTCGTCCGGAACGATAACGCCCTGCAAAACGCCGTAGTTTCTCAGCTTTCTGGTAATGGCACGCGTATCTACGCCAACCAGTACCGGAACATCCTGTTCGTCAAGAAAATCTTCCAGAGATTTTTCGTTTTTCCAGTTGCTCGGGTGGTCGCACAGCTCGCTGATAACATAACCCTGGAAGAAGCACCTTCTCCCCTGGTTAAAATCTTTATTGATACCGTAATTGCCTACCAAAGGATAAGTCATTACAACAATCTGGTCGCAAAACGAGGGGTCAGTCAAAGTTTCCTGATAACCGCTCATGCCCGTTGTAAAAACAACTTCGCCGACAGCATTGCGTTTGCCGTACAAAGTACCTCTGTAAACGCTGCCGTCTTTTAAAACAAGTTTACCCTTTCTGCCTATTTGCCGCATACTACACCATCTCTCATAACAAATTTACCTGCTACCATAGTGGCAACGGCTTTGCCTTTGCAATGTTTTCCATTGAAAGGTGTTACGTTGCCGCGTGTATAAAATTTCGTATTATCAACTGTCCATTCCTTGTTAAGGTCGATAACAGTTACATCCGCCGGAGAGCCAACTTTTAAACTTCCAGCATTTAATGCAAAAATATGCGCAGGCGCTGTACTCATTTTATCAATAATTTCATTAATTGTGAAGAGCCCTGTATGATAAAGTTCGGTTAAAATTACACCTAAAGAAGTTTCAAGTCCAGTAAAACCATTCGGTGCATAACGGAACTCAACATCTTTTTCTTCCGGTGCGTGCGGAGCATGGTCCGTAACGATAGCGTCTGCAGTACCGTCTTTCAATGCCTGGCGGCATGCTTCCACGTGGTCCATGCTGCGCAGCGGCGGCGAAACTCTTGTAGCCGTACTGTATGTGCTGCATGCTTCATCAGTTAAAGTCAGGTGGTGAACGGTAACTTCACAGGTTACATTTACTCCCCTTGCCTTGGCGCGGCGGATAATATCAAGCGCGCCTTTGGAAGCAACATGCGCAATATGTACATGCGCACCGGTGTATTCGGAAATTATGCAGTCACGCGCAACAGCGATATCTTCAGAAATATACGGAATGCCGGGCACGCCGATGCGTGCGGAAACAGCGCCTTCATGCATATAGCCTTCGTGGTTAAGTTCTTCTTCGATAGAATGGGAAATCAAAACTTTATCAAAAGCACTTACATATCTTGCAGCCAGTAAAAACAGGCGGCTGCTTTCTACATAATGGCCATCGTCGCTGAAAGCCATAGCACCTTTTTCTGCCATATCACCAAGTTCTGCCAGTTCCTTGCCCTGTTCGCCCTTGCTGATGGCGCCGATAACTTCTACATTTACATAACCTTCGCGGGCAGCGCGTTCTTTAATGCCGCTGACGATAATGCTGTTATCTACAACCGGTTTGGTGTTAGGCATGCAGGCAATGGTTGTTACGCCGCCTGCTGCTGCTGCCATGGTGCCGGTAACAATATCTTCTTTTGCTTCAAGGCCCGGCTCACGCAGATGCGTATGTACATCAACAAGCCCAGGAGCAACCACAAGGCCGGAAGCATCATAAACTTCATCGGCAGCTGCTTCGATATTTTTATCAATTGCAGCAACAACGCCGTCTTCAATAAGCACGTCCATTACTGCATCAAGATTTTGCGAAGGGTCAACCACACGTCCGTTTTTAATTAATGTTTTCAATTTGTTTCCCTCCTGTCAGCGTTAAGAACAGCAATGCCATACGCACGGCAACGCCGTTTTGTACTTCGTCCCTGATTTTGGCGTTGTCGCAGTAACCAACATCCCAGGAAATTTCAAGGCCGCGGTTCATCGGGCCCGGATGCAGCACGGTTACATCAGGTTTGGCCAGTGCCAGGCGTTTTTCGTTAATGCCAAAAATTCTTGCATATTCGCGTGCAGACGGGAACAAACCTTTCTGCTGGCGTTCAAGCTGAATACGCAGAATATCAATAACATCCGCGCCTTCAATAGCATCTTCAACACGTTTATGCACTTTTACACCAAGTGCTTCAATATCGTGCGGAATTAAAGTCATCGGGCCTGCAACATGTACTTCCGCTCCCAGTTTCGTCCATGCAGCAATGTTGGTGCGTGCAACACGGCTGTATAAAATATCGCCGACAATTGCCATTTTAAGGCCTTTAAAATCTTTGCCCTGCTCACGGATGGTAAACATATCAAGCAGCCCCTGAGACGGATGTGCATGGGCACCGTCACCGGCGTTGATGATGACAGCTTTGGAAACATCGGCAGCATAGGCTGCGGCACCTTCGATAGGATGGCGCATTACAATGGCATCACATGCCATGGACTGTACGGTAAGTATTGTGTCGCGCAGGCATTCACCCTTTACAACACTGGAGCTTGAAGTAGTAATGTTTACAACATCAGCGCCAAGATATTTTCCTGCCAGTTCAAAAGAAGTGCGGGTTCTCGTACTTGGTTCATAGAACAAGTTGATGATAGATTTGCCACGCAGCGAAGGAACCTTTTTAATATCACGCTTCATAATTCTTTTCATCTCGGCTGCGGTTTTAAGGATGAGTTCGTATTCCTCAACGGAAAGCGAATCCAAATCCAGTATATCCCGTCCGCCGAGAGAAACTGTTGCTTTTGCCATTGCAGAAACCTCCTGTTTGTTAATTTAAGCATAACTTGCGGGCTAAAGCCGCTTACTTACAAAAATAAAAGCCTTCCGGTCCCCATGAGGATAGGAAGGCTTGTAGTACAAGTTACCTAAAAGTCTACCTTACAGTCTCACAGGACCGATTTAAAGGTAAGTTTTATGTTGTTATTATTGTAACACTTTACGGCAGCGTAAGTCAAATTTTTTACGTGTAAAATTCATTTTAAAATTATGAATTTTACGGTAAACGGCAAAATTTCAGTTTATTTGACTTTTTGCGCACTTTTGCTATAATATTTATAGAAATACAAATGGCTGCCGATAGACGGTCAGCCCCTAATTATATTGAATTACTAAAAAGTAAGTCGCCACAATTTTAGCAGGGCTGTGGCGGCTTACTTGTTTTTATAGCGTCGTTCTCTCCCAAGGGCATAGCCAAAGGAAAAGATTGTTACAGTGTAACCTATTACGGTTAACAATTCAATAACATTCATGCTATCCCCTCCTTCATAGTATTTCCGGCTTATGACGGATTTCTATTTTATCGGAGGGTCACAGTCCCTCCGCGGGGAGGGCTAACCGCCTACCGTTTAATGGCAGCACATTTGCTTTATTATGATAACAGAAAAATATAAACCTGTAAAGATAGCAAACAGGCTTTCACCTAAAATATAGGTAAAAGCCTGTTTATTTATTTCTTATCGGTTACACCCTTACCGTTTACGATAAGTGAAATTGAAGGCTGGCTGATGTTGAACAAATTGCCGAGGAAGATTTGTGATATTCCTTCTTCCTTATATAAGCGTAAAATTTCGGCGTTGCGTTCCGCGCGGGTTTTAAAGGGGTTAATTTGTATTTCTTCGTGGTCGACTTTATAGCCATAATCGCGCACAACGATAATTTTGCGGGTGTTGTCGGTGTTTCGCACCTTTATTTCCCATGTCTGGATTCCGCTTTTGCTGCGAGGATTATATAAACAAAATTCTGTTTCGGCGTTACCGCATATTTGTTTTAAAAATTTGGGGTTTAGTTCATTATTCATATTTATTATCTCATTTACTTTTTCGTCTTTGCAGGTATTTTAATATTACTAATTTAGTTCTTTTACTCATGTTCATTCTTTGTAACCAAAGAACGAACCAAGAAAGTTCCGCGGCTAGGCGGATTTTCCCGCTGCGCCGCTGACACGTCTTGCTACGCAACTATTGGCATAACAGCTACAAAAATACGAAATTCGCTTCGCTCAGGTTCGATTTTTGCAGTTGTTCTTTAGTAAATGTTGCTAAAATCCGATGCCGCGTGTTGCCGTGCGTCGTACTTTACTACTTCTTTTGATTGATTAGCACACATCGTAAGATAGCAGGCTGCTGAAAAGTTCGGTAACAGTGTAAGCAAAACAAAAAAGCAGCCATAGTACGAATATGGGCGAAGCGCGGCATTAAAAATTTAGCGGCATTGATAAAGAGCAATAAAAATTTCCCGGTGTCTGAGCGCAGCGAGTTCCGTGGAAATTTTTATTGGTTGCAGCGGGACGCGTGCGGATTTTTTGCGCAGGCAACAAAATCCGTAAATTTTTGCTAGCCGCGGGAGTTTTCTTGCTTCGTTCTTTTGCTCCGTCAAAAGAATGAAGATGAATGAGTAAGTAAAAATTAAAAAGCACTATCCAACATACAAAGACGCTCTCTAAATTTAATCAAAATAAAATTTATAACTTAATATTATTACTCGTTTAAAACAAAAGGGAGCTTTTGCTCCCTTTTGTTATTTAATTAGAACGTCCACTGTACACCTGCGTTAATCTGGTAGGTTTCGTCGTTGTCGTTGCCGAAGGATTTTTCAAAATCCATAAATGCATAGCTGTTATTGCTCAATGCCGTTGCAAAACCAAAGCCTACATCATACCATGTGCCTTTGTTTTCGTATTCCTCACGCAAAGTGCCGGTAATATCCGTCGCCGTTATATCCTGGTCGCCCAAAAATTCGTGCAGCAGGTCGGCTTTAATGTAAACAGTGCTGTTTTCGTTAAGGTCACGCCCAAGGCGGAAGCCAGCGCGGCCGATTAAGCTGTTAATGCCGTCAAGGCTTACTTTGGTGTCCTGGCTTGTTACATAATCCGCACCCGTTACGCGCGCAAATTGCAGCTGTGCCTGCGGCTCAAAGTACCAGCCGCCGCCCATGTCGTTCTTTTTGCCGTATTCCGCGCTCGCGCTGAACACATTGTTGCTGTAATCGCCGGTAATTTTTTCGCCGGTTGTACGTGCCATGATATCAAAATCGTTTTCAAGGTGTCCCCATTTTAACACATAATCGGTGTAATGGCCTTTATCGCCCAGCCAGGTATCATACAGCCACAGGCCATAGCGTTTTACATCGCCGTCGCCCGCAATGCCGGTGTATTCTGCCTTGCCGTCCATGTAGTCAATAGCCATGCCCACGCGGCGTTCACCGTTGTCGCAGTCCTGCTTAACGTCGTAGCCCATTTCATACATGGTGTTCTGGCTGCGGAAGGCGTCGTCCTTACCAATTCTGTCGTGGCGGATACGCACCCACATGCCCTGTTCGTCTTCCGGGCTAATGTAGCGTGCTTCGCCAAGGCGTTTATTCAACCTGTCCATATAAATAGCGTTGTTATAGTTTACCTTGCTCATGTTGATGATGGTTTTGCCTGCGTCACTTACCTTATCGCCGGAGCTGTCTTTAGCCAGCAGCCAGTTGGTAGCATCTGCATAATTTTCATCAACATACTCGTCGCCCGGTTTTACTTCGTCAAATTTAGTGCCACCATTATAGCCTTCATTTTCTTTTTTGCTATCATTTACATCATATTTTTCGCTTTTAATAACAAACGCATTATTCATTACGCCGTTATCTGCAAGCATAATGCCGTTTTTGGCATTTTCATAGCTGCCAAAATTATAATCGCCGCTAAAGGTCAAACCTGCAGAATTTACCGTTGCAAAACGCAGGCTGTCACCGTCTTTTAAATTTTCCAAACCGTTAATGCTGTTAATCCACAGTTTCTGCTCTCCACCTGCATTACCTTTAATAAACAGCATATCACTAACGCTGTGTTCGGTATCCAAATCCATTACAAAGGTATGGCTGCCTTCAAGGTCGCCAATATGTACCGCATGCGATGTATCGTCAGCACCGCCGTTACGCATATCAATAACGCCGCCGGTACCTTCAAGTTTTGTAAGCCAGCTTTGCCCGGTTACATCCCATTTTGCACCTTCGGCAAGGTTTACTTTTACAGTACCGCTGGCAGCAATTTCATGGCTGAATTTGGGGTTAAAAAATCCGCTCTCCACCTGTTCTTTCAAATCAGCGTCCTGATAATCGTCCGCACGGCCTGTCCACGTACTGCCGCTTGTTAAGTTAATGCTTAATTTGCCGCCGTTGGCGGAAAGCGCATCACCGGTTAATTTAAGCGTGCCAGCATTATTACGGGTGCTTAAAGTGCTGATGCCGTCTGCATTGCCGATTGTAATATTGCCGCCGTAACCACTGATAATATCACCTTTAATCTCACTACCTGCACCATTTTGATAATTTAAATTTACTGTATTTATGCCGTTTTCTCCAACAACAGGCAGTTTACCATCTTCGCCTAGTTTCCAACCTTCCGTGCCTGCCACAACGGCAATTTCCTGCCCGCCGGTAGTGCTGATAGTTGTTTTGCCGTTAATAGTGATATTGCCGCCATTGGTAGACCAAATGCCATAAATTTTATTATTACTTTCTTTGGCATTATTATTTTTTGAAATTACATCTATTTCAGCACCATTTTCTATATTAATCAACGCATTATCAGATTTTATACCAATATTTTCAGCCATATAGTTTTCATTCTTGCCATCAATTTCTGTCTGAATTACAACTTTATCTATACCTACAGCAGGCGTATCTTCCTTCGTTCCTTTAGCGTAAATACCATATGCATCAACACTAATATCCCCTATAGATTTAGTTGTAATTACTGCCTCACCAAGCATTTCTATTGATGTATCATTGTAAGCACTTACACCATAGGCCGCGGTCAATCCCTTTTCTGCACTTGCTATGCTGGTTATATTCGCACCTTTTAAAAGTATAGTAGCATTATTTGAACCTTGGTTATTAACACCACTTACTATATTCCCTCTTTCTGCATAAATTACTGTATATCCACTTGCAATTACGTTATTACTAGCTTGATTATAGATGCCAGCCAACGTTCCAGAAGATTCACCAGAAATGTTTATTTTTACATCTCCTAAATTATTTATAATATCTTTTTTTAAATTCTCAGATTCTAAATATTTTTTATTTATAATAATATTATCATCGCCATTATATCCTAAAATAACATTCCCCGCATTATTAATATTTTCCGTATAGATACCATAATCTGAACCATTTAATTCAATTAATTCATTATCTTTAATTATAACAGTTGATCCTGTCGGGTTTATAACATAAGGATAAAAACTGTTTTTATTAGTAATTTTAGTATTATTATCATTTGTAAAATCGTAAACAAAGGCTTCTACAGTATTTGCATTTTCATTATAATGAGTCTTTACTTCGTTATATGTATCATATGCCCCTTTAACAGGTCCAACATACTCTTTCGCCTGCGCCATGCCATACGGCAGCATTAACAGCACGCTTAACGTAACCGCCTTTGCTAAATTTTTCTTGGTCATCATAATCGCTCCTTTGCTTTTGGCATTTTATACAAATGCAGTTTATGTAAAACTATTTTATCACAAACTTCCCCCCCATCAAGACATTTTGGTTGGCGTATGTCAAACTTTTTCTGGTCTTGATTACTTTTCCCTACCGGTAGTGTACGTTGGCTGCGCAGTTCAGCGGCAATCCGCCTGTTTACGGCAGCGTGTTAAGTTATTTATGGCGTTTTTAAAAAATTGTTAAATTTTTTCGCCAAAGGGCTTGCCAAAATTTTTATTTTCAGTTACAATCATTTTCACGTCGCTTTTGCGTGGCCACAATTAAGCGGATAAAATTTTATTACAGGAGGCTTTTAATTTGAAAGCGAATAATCACTTTATTAACAACCCCCTGCCCAACGAGGCAAGCAAAACCGATTACGACAAGCAGGCGGAGCTTACCAAATCACTTGTTACCGCCGCGCAAAACGGCGACCGCAATGCGCTGGAAAGGCTGTGTATTTTTTATGAGCCTTTATTTAAAAAAGAGATGCGCAGGGAAATTTTTTATAACTCTATCGGTTATGAAGAAGGTTTAAGTTTAGCAAGGCTTAAATTTATAGAAATTGTTTTAAATTATAACGGTGCTGATTTTACGCATTTTGCCGGTTATGTCCGCTGCCGTATTCATTTCGCTTTGTATGATGAAATGAAAAAAGCGTGGAAACGTGAGAATAACGAAACCGCAATCCAGGTTGGCGATGATACCGATACGCCCGCCCTTGCCGATAACATGATTGAGCGCGAAGAACTCGCCATATTATTAAAACTGGCTTTAAAGAAATTGACCGAGAAACAAAGAAACACCATCAAAGCCTTATACTTTGACGGTTACAGCGGTAAGGAAATTGCCGCCAAACAAAAAATAACGCCTGCTATGGTTAGTAAAAACCATAAACAGGCGTTAAAAATTTTACGCAATAATATAGCGTAACGGACTTATAAAGATATAAAGTTTAACATTAAGCGGCCTTTTACCTACATTTGTAAGTAAAGGGCTGTTTTTTTATTTTAATTACAGTTCAATATTTTTAGCGTTGGCAAGGGTTTCTCTTGCTTCGGCAATAAGTTTTTCCATAACTTTCTTGCAGGGCAGAATTTCGTTAAGAGCATTCAGGCTCTGGCCTACAAGCACTGCGCCATGTTCAATGTCGCCGTCTACTGCACCCATGCGGTTGGTGCCGGTTGCAAAATCATTAAGTTCCTGCTGCGGAGCGCCAGCAACTTCTTTGGCAAGATATTCTTTGGTAAATTCGTTTTTCAGGCAGCGTACTGCGTTGTTGCGGCTGAAGCCGGTAACAGCGGAATCAGTGTCGGTAGCATCAATAATTGCCTGTTTAGCACGCGGATGAGTCGGGCATTCGGTGGTAAGAATAAAACGGGAGCCCATCTGTACACCGTCTGCACCCATCAGAAGTGCTGCTGCAATGCCGCGGCCGTCGGCAATGCCGCCTGCAACCAGTACAGGTACGTTTTTAACCAGAGGCAGTACGTTGGTCATCAGCGCCATAGTGGTCTGCTGGCCGATATGCCCGCCGCCTTCCATGCCTTCAATAACCATTGCGTCTACGCCAGCTGCTTCCACACGTTTTGCAAGTTTTACGTTCGGCACAACCGGAATAACCTTAATGCCTGCACTGTGCAGTTTTTCAATATGCGGCACCGGGTTGCCTGCGCCGAGAGTTACAAAAGCAACTTTTTCTTCGCATACAACTTCGATAATTTCGTTAACATTCGGTGCCATCAGCATTAAGTTTACGCCAAAAGGTTTATCGGTTAAGGTTTTGCATTTCTGGATTTCTGCTTTGGTCCATTCGGTGGTACGGCCGCCGGTAGCAATAATGCCTGCGCCGCCTGCATTGGAAACAGCCGCTGCAAGGTTAGCGTCGGAAGTCCACGCCATGCCGCCCTGGATAACAGGATATTTAATGCCTAAAAGTTCGGTAATTTTTGTTTTCATTATGTAAACACCTCTTATTCTTTTTTGTATACATTATACTATACTAAAGCAAATTTTACTATATGCACGCCCGCCTTAAATTTTTTTGCAGAAATACGCATACGGGCAGCTGTGGCAATAAGCTGTGCTGCATGCAAATTCCCGCTCATCTGTTTTAGCAAAAATGCTTTGCAGTTCGGCTGCAATTTCTTCAGGGTTAAAGCCTGCCGGCAGTTCAAAACTTACACAGCCGCGCAAAAAGTGTAGTTCAGCACTTTTAACAGGCAGGTTAAACATTTCTTCTGCCGCCAGCTTATATAAAGCCAGCTGATATTTATATCCTTTGGGAAACTCGTCCGGCACATGCCCTGTTTTATAATCAATAATGCTTAAACTGCCGTCAGAATTATAAATAATGTTATCTATAAAGCCGTAGCACTGCGCATTTATGCCGTATTTTGCAAGTACCGGCAGCGTAAAGCCATTTTCGTGCAGCTGTTTTATATTTAAACCGGGGTACAAACTGCTTTGCAGGTAGTTTGTAAGCAGCGTTTCTGCTTCGCTAAGGTCATAATCCTGTAAATTATTATCATAAGCAGCCTGCATTAAGGCTTTTTTTACATTACCGGCATATTTTTCCAGCGCTTCATGCACCAAAGTGCCAAAAGTTCTGGCATCAATTGCATTTTCACCGTTCAGCTGAGGCTCAACAGGCGGCATTTGCAAAATATAATGGTAATAAAAACTGCGCTGGCAGATATTATACTGCTGCAAAGATGAAGCCGAAAAACTTTGCTGCCAGGCTTTTCCGTATTCCGGCAGCGGCAGAGTATTGGCAATTACATCTTCAGCGATTAAACTTCCGGCATCTTCTTCCGCCTGCATTGCCTGCGGTAATATTTCCGCCGCGTCAACATCGGTAAAAATCATGCCTTCATAGCCGCTTAATATATTTTTCAAATTTTTAAACCATGAGCCTTTATCACCTTTGGTTTTTGTAACGCCAGACAAAATCAGCCTGTCTTTTGCACGCGTTGCCGCCACATAAAACTGGCGTTCCTTTTCTGCCTTGTCAAGTTCACTGTTTAAGGCTTTTATTTCTTTAAAAACGCTGCTTTCCTGCAAGTTTCCGTTAACATCAACTTTAATGCCAAGACCTATGTTTTTATTAAAATTTATTTGCGTGCTGCCGCTGCCAACACCTGTATCAAGTGCAGGTAAAATAACGGTTGGAAACTCAAGCCCTTTTGATTTATGGATAGTCATAATTTTTACGGCTTCCTGTGCATTACCGGCAACAGCAGCCGCTTCACGCGCATTAAGCGCTCGCAGGCGTTTTATGTTATCAAGGTATTCACGCAGCCCACCCTGCCTGTGCAGGCAAAATTCAGCGGCAAGAGCAAATAATTTCTTTAAATTGGCGTTTTTTTCTTCTCCACCCGGCTGTGCGGCAGTAACAGCATTAAGATTAAGAATCTGTTCGATAAAGCTGAATAAATCCGTAAGCGGCAGTGACATGGAAGCATCATAAATTTGTTTTAAAACGCTGCTGCAACGGTTTAATTTGCTTTTTTCCGTTTCGGCCAAATATTCCGGATATATTCCACTTTGCAGAATCTGCCATAAACTTTCATATTTATCTGCATTATCCTGTAATTCAAAGAACAAAGCAGTAAGCTTTTCGTCATCAACTGCAAAATATGGCGAACGCAAAACACCTGCCAGTTCCAAATTACGCCTGCTGTCGGCACAAACCGTCAGCAAATTGATAAAATCAATAATTTCCTGCCTTCCATAAAAGCCTTTGCCGTCAACAACATTGCAAGGTATTCCGCTGCAGTTCAGTGCATTTTCGTAATAATCAACCTTTGTCATGGCACGCAGTAAAATAACAATATCGCTGTATAAAACGCCTTCTTCATCATGCAAGGTTTTTATTTTCTGCGCAATAAAGGCAGCTTCCGCTTCGCGTGCATCCATCTGCGCCGTCTGCTCATCATGGTTTATTACAATAAGTTCCGGCAAAAGCGTACCTGAACGGTTGGCCCGCAGCGCTTCAAAAAACACATCCTGCGTTTCGTCAAGCCCCAACAAATCCGGGAAGGTTGCATTACAGAAATCAAGAATTTTATCCACCGTGCGGAAATTGTCATCCAAAACAATGTTTTTGCCTTTTTTAGCGGCAATATCTCTGCGCACACGTGCAAAAACATTAACATCGGCACCGCGGAAACGGTAAATTGATTGTTTGGGGTCGCCAACAACGAACAGCTTATTGCCGTTCAAACTGTCCTTATCGTCGCCGCATAAAAGGTATATAATCTCGCGCTGGCGCTCATTGGTATCCTGAAATTCATCAACCATTATGTATTTAAAATTCTGCTGGTATTTATGCCGTGTTTCCTGTGAATCAAGCAAAAGTTTCAAGGCAAGGCTTTCCAAATCATCAAAACCGATTAAATTAAGTTCTTCCTGCTTTGCCAGCACAAATTTACGGCAGCTGCGCAAAACATTATGCCATACAGTAACCAGTTCTGCTGCACGGGCATCAATAACAGCCTGGTATAGTTTTTTCAGTGCTTCTTTAGCTTCGGCAACAACTGCTTTATCTTTAGCTTGCATGGTAAGCACGCCAATATATTGGTTTAGCACCGCTCGGCTTTCTTCAGTTTCATATTTCTGAATTGCCTCAATAACCAAATGGCGGTTTTCCTTTAAATTCTGCAATTTGGGATACTGCTTGGTTGTTTTCTTGATAACACCGTCCATACCTGCAATAAGCTCATCAACAAGTGCGGTAAGCTCTGCCTGCAATTCCGGCGCACAATCTGCACTTTTTTTATACGGCTCTGCCGGATTTTCAATTTTCAAAACTTCATCGGCAATACTATAAATACTCAGCAGCTGGCTTTTAACGCCATCAATTCCGTAATTGCGGATAAGTTCTTCCATACCGATATCATTTTCTGCAATCGCTTTTTTAATAAAACCAGTGATATTAGCTTCCAAAAATTCCTGCATATCATTTTCTTCCGCAACATTAAAAGAAGGGTCGAGCCCTGTTTCTACCGGGTTTTCTTTTAATATGCCGTTGCAGAAACCATGAATTGTGCTGATGCGGGCCTGGTCAAAACGCTGCCTGTGGTTATGCCAGAACTCTTTATTTACGGCATCCTCTTTTTCAAGTTCATACAGGCGTTTGCGTATGCGTTCCTTCATTTCTGCCGCAGCTTTGCGCGTAAAAGTTATTGCCAGTATTTCTTTTGGCTGCACAGCCTGCTGCGGATTTTTTATACCCTGGGCAAGAATGTTGATGAAACGCTCAACAAGTACTCTTGTTTTGCCGCTGCCCGCACCGGCAGATACGGAGACGTTGCAGTTAAGAGTATCAATGGCCGCTGCCTGATTTTCTGTAAAATTAAACATCTCCGTCTGCACCTCCATTGTTTTTTTCGTTGAAACGCCTGCAAATTTCACGCGCAGGGCAATATTCCGAACACTTTCTTTTTGCAGACGGCTTAAAATTGCCGCTGCGCACGGCTTTTATGTAACCGGTAATAAACTGCTTTGTTTCTTCAACAAAACTGTCCCATTCACCTACGGATTTTGCTTTAAAGAACGGCGGTTTATTTTTAGCATCAAAAACTATTCCTTTATCACGTTCGGAATTGCTAAAAGAAAAATAATCGCCACCCAAAACCGTTTTATCTTTTGTCAGCTGTTCAGCTGCCAGTAAATAAAGCGGCATCTGCAAATCCAAACCATCCTTTATATCTTTGGGGTCCGGTATTTTGCTGCGCTTGTAATCGGTAACAAATATTCTTTCGCCGTCAGCGTCAATGCGGTCAATACGTCCTTTAAAATTATAAACTGCACCGTCTTCATCACTTAAATTAAGCGGCAGCGATGTGCCCGGTCCAAAAGACATTTCCACATTTAAAGGCTTATATCCGTACCATGCTTTTGCATAATTGTATTCCGCTTTAACAAATTTAAGCAAACGCTTCAAAATATTTTCTTTCTGATAAGTTAAAAATACAGTGTCTTTCAATTTGCCGCTTTGCTCGTATTCCCTGCTTAAAGCATCAAAAATACGCCGCATTTCTTCACATAAAGTTTCCAGCGGATACTCTGCAAGGCTTTTATTTAAATACAAGCCTATAAACTGTGCTGCTGCGGCGTGCATAAGGCTTCCTTCGTCCGCAGCATTTATATCTTCATCCATTTCGGCATATTCTTCCTGCCGCCACAAATAACTTACCATAAATTTAAACGGGCAATCCGCATAAGTTTCAAGCCTTGAAGCACTGAAACTGCTGCCAATTTTCCGTGGGAGTTCAGACAGCAGCTCACTGCTTTGCAGTATGCCGCTGTAACGGTTAAAACAGCTTTCTCTTATATATTCAATGCTGCTGCGTTCAGCCCAGTTCTCAACAGCTTCCGCAAGCAGTTTATTATTTCTGTTTGCAAAAGCAAGATTTTCAAGCAGTTCGTCGCCCGATAAAGAAGCGTCAATATTAACCGGCGCACATTTTTCTGCTTTAAGAGAATTATCCGCAAAAGTATTTTGCAGCATTTCCACATACGCAGATGCGCCGCCGGAATCGTCACTGTACCAGCTTACAGTAAGGCTTTGCAGGGCTGCTGCTGCCGCAGCGGCAAAAAAGTATTTATCCTCGTTTAAACCGGCAATAGTACCGGGCAAATCTATACCAAGCGCTTCCATTGCCGCACGCTCATAATCGTTATAAATCCAGTTTTCAGTTTTGACTGACGGGAATTCACCTTCGCGCACGCCAAGCAGAAAAACATAAGGATAATAAACGCCCTGTATATTAGCGGCCTCTGTAATAAGCACGCCGTTCATATCGCCTTTTTGCAGAACAAGTTCAACACCTTGTACTGCTTCATATAAAATATCGGCAAAATCCTGCGCCGTTATTTTTTTGTTAAGCATGCCTCCGGCGGCGTAATCACTTTGCAGCAGCGATAAAATATCTTTTAATTTACCTGCAGCAAGAATATAGTTCTTTATTGCGTCATAACCGGCACTGCCGTTTTTATAGGCGCTGCCAAGTTTGGAAGCAATGTCCAGCTTTTCCAGAATATTTTCTGCCGCCGTGCAATATTCACTGATGCAGGCATTTTCGGGAACGGTTTTTATTAAATCCAGCAAACGGTTTAATTCCTGCTGTTCTTCATCTTTTAACACTTCCATGCCGTCAGCAACAAAACTGTCCTCCGATTGATAGAGTTTTTCTGTTTTTAAACGCAAAAGCAGCTCCGTGTCGAATTCAAACAGCATTTTTACTGCCTGACAACCCATAAGCGTGCATAAATTACCGGCTGCGGCTGCCGGTGCAGAATAAGCGGCGGTTTTAACAAGCAGATACATAAACTCCGTTAAAGGCTCATTATTCAGTTTTGCTGTCAGCGTCAAAGAAACTGGAATACCGTATTCATCACTTAAATTGCGCAGGCCGGCATAAAACGAAAAATCTCTCAGCAAAATAATAATTTCACTGCTTTTTATACCATTCTGCAAAAGCTTTTTAACGCTGCGCAGCACAGTGCGTATTTCCTGCTCACGGCTTGCGGCCTCCAGCAGCTTTATGCCGCTGCCGTAATATACGGCACTGCTTTCTTCTCCAAGATACTCCGTCAGTATTTTTAAGCAGTTTTCGCGTTCAGGCGGTTCCGGCAATAATTTTTCCATATCCAAAAAACGGCTTAAATCGGCAAAGGCATGTTCAGTTGCCGCAAAAATTTCCGGGCGCTTGGGGTCATACATTAACCCAACGTTTATATTGCAATGTTTTGTCAGTTCGCGCAGCAGTTCTATATGCAATCCGTCAAAACGGTAAAACTCGCTGAAATATAAATTTTCCCACGGAACAACCGGGTTATCTTTTAGCAGCACATAAACAGCAAGGCGGTACAAGCCTTCAACGTCAAACCAGTCTTCTTTTTTTAATTTCTGGCGGTAAGCCGTATAAACGGCGGCAATTTCGCGGTCTTTAAGCCCAAGTTTTCCCGGTCTGTCCCAACCGTTAAGCGCTTCGTAAATTTCTTCCATTTTAGCGCCGCTGCGCGATAACTGCCCAATAAGCGATGTTACCGCTTTAACAAAGCCTTTCTTTTCAACCAGAACGTTAAAATAATCAAGTTTATTATCGTGGGCATATTTTTGCAGAATTTCTTCGACAATAAGTTCCTGCGTGCGGCGTGAAATGCGCTGCAAACCGGCATAGCCGTTAGCGTTAAGCAAACCGGTTGCAACATCGTCAAAATTTTTTACGCGTACTGCGCCCTCTTTAAAAGCACGGCTTTGCAGCACGCCGCTGGGCAGAACCAAAAGCGAACTTTCCCAGCCTTTCTCTGCTATTTCATTAATAAAATATCCTCTGGCACTGCACCCCAGGGGGACATAGTAAAGTTTATTCATAAATATTTCTCCGATAGTTTTTCTTTTATTTTACCACAAAAACGTCTTTATCCAAAAAGTAAAATCAATTTATAATAGTGTATGCTATTTAAAGTTTTGTCGTTAACTTTATGTTAAATTTTATCAAGAATAATTTACATTTTCTTAAAAATGTAGTATTCTATATAAGAATTTTAAAATACCTATTAAATTAAGGGGGAATTTTTATTATGTCAGGTTTAGGTTTAATGATAGCGTTTGTTATCGCTATCATCGTTATGATTGTCGCTATCTCCAAGTACAAGATTCATCCGTTTTTGTCTATTATGACCGTATCTCTTGTTCTTGGCCTCGTTGCCGGTATTCCTCTGGTGGACACCAAAGTTGACGGCAAAACGGTTCAGGGCATTGCCACTGTTATCGGTTCCGGTTTCTCCGGCACATTTACAAGTATCGGTATCGTTATTATTTTAGGCGCCCTTATCGGCGGCATTTTGGAAATTACCGGTGCAGCCTTTAAGCTGGCAGACCTTATTATTAAACTTGTTGGCAAAAAGAACCCGGAACTCGCCATTGAACTTATGGGCTGGGTTGTTTCCATTCCTGTATTCTGCGATTCCGGCTTTGTAATTTTAAACCCTATCCGCAAAGCGCTGGTTAAACGTACTCTTGCGCCAAGCGTTGGCATGTCGGTAGCTTTAAGCGCCGGCCTTTATATCTCCCATGTATTTATTCCCCCTACACCGGGCCCTATTGCTGCGGCAAATACTTTGGGCATTGGCAACAACCTGCTGCTGGTTATCGGCATGGGCATGGTAGTTTCCATTTTCCCGCTTATTGCTGGTTACGCTTTCGTTAAATATATCGGCCCGAAAGTTAAAACTCCGGAAGACGTTAACGACGGCGAAGTTGTAAAAACTTATGAAGAAATTATGGCTTCCCACAAAAATATTCCGGGCGCGTTCATGTCCCTCGCTCCTATTATCATTCCTATTTTGTTAATGGCTTTGGGTTCCATTTCCAACATGGCTAAATGGACCGGCTTCTTCGCCGATGTATGTGTTTTCCTCGGCACACCTGTAATTGCACTGGCAGTAGGCGTCATCTTCGCTGTTGCCCAGCTTATCAGCTCCGGTAAAACCGGTGAATTTTACGAACTTACCAATGAAACCTTAAAAGTTTCCGGCCCTATTTTGTTTGTAACCGCTGCCGGCGGCGTACTCGGCAAAGTTATTGCTGTTTCCGGTATGGTACAATACATTACCGCCAACGCAGGCATTTTGGAAACTATCGGTATTTTCTTCCCGTTCCTTCTTTCTGCAATTCTTAAAACGGCTCAGGGTTCTTCTACCGTTGCCCTTACAACAACCGCAGGCATTGTTGCACCGCTCCTGGGCGTACTTGGCCTTGATACACCGATGCTTACCACCCTTACCGTTATGGCAATCGGCGCAGGCGCTATGGTAGTATCGCACGCTAATGACTCTTACTTCTGGGTTGTTACCAACTTCGGCGAAATGACTCCTGACCAGGGCTACAAAACTCAGACCGTCTGCACTTTTGTGCTTGGTGTATCTTCCATGCTGGGCATCTGGCTCTTGTCCCTGTTCTGCTGATTTAAGGAGTAATTTATGAAAAAAATCCTTTTAATACCCGATTCTTTTAAAGGCACAATGTCTTCCATGGAAATCTGCTCCATTATGGAAGAAAGCATACACCATCACTATCCGGAAGCTGAAGTTGTAAGCATTCCGGTTGCCGACGGCGGTGAAGGAAGCGTTGACGCCTTTTTGGAAGCACTGGGCGGCGAAAAAGTAAGCGTTAAAGCACAGGACCCTTACGGCCGCGAAATAAATTCTTTTTACGGAATTTTACCTGACGGCACTGCTGTAATTGAAATGGCAGCTGCGGCAGGGCTGCCGCTTGTCGGCGAAAACCGCCGTGCAGAAAAAACCACTACTTACGGCGTAGGCCAGCTTATTGAAGACGCTTTGCGCAACAAATGCAAAAAGCTTATTGTAGGCCTTGGCGGCAGCGCAACCAACGAAGGCGGCTGCGGTGCGGCAGCAGCTCTTGGCGTACGCTTCATCAACAGCAAAAATGAAAGCTTTGTCCCTGTCGGTGAAACCTTAAAAGATATTGCCGCTATTGACGCAAGCGGTATTAATCCGCTTCTGCGCGATATTCCTGTAATTACAATGTGTGATATTGATAACCCGCTCTGCGGGCCGCATGGGGCTTCCGCAGTTTTCGGACCGCAAAAGGGCGCTGACGAAGGTTGTATAAAAATGCTTGATGCCGGTCTTTATCACATGTCAGAAATCATTAAACGCGATTTGGATAAAGATGTGCTGAACCTGCCGGGCTCCGGCGCAGCAGGCGGCATGGGCGGCGGTATGGCGGCATTTTTTAACAGCACTTTACAGCCGGGCATAGAAACAGTGCTTGATACCGTTCATTTTAATAACCTGCTTGAAGGCGCAGACCTTATTATTTCAGGCGAAGGCAAAATTGATACCCAGTCCCTGCGCGGCAAAGTAGTTATTGGCGTTGCCCGCCGCGCTAAAAAATCATCCGTACCGCTTATTGCCGTTGTCGGCGATATCGGCAGCGATATTCAAAAAGCCTATGAGGAAGGCGTTACCGGAATTTTCAGCATTAACCGCGTTGCCCTCCCCTATGAACAGATTAAATTAAGGGCGAAAGATGATCTGCGGCTGACAATTGACAATATTATGTATTTTATGAAGCATATGCGCTAAAACAAAATAAAACTCCTGTTTGGCAAACTTAACTGCCAGGCAGGAGTTTTTCTTTTCATATTTTAATTAATCTTCGTAGCGGTCATCATCCCATCTGTCATCGTCGTCATCTTCCCAGCGATCGTCGTCCCATTTGTCGTCATCGTCGTCTTCATAACGGTCGTCGTCCCATCTGTCATCATCATCGTGTTCCCAGCGGTCATCGTCCCACCTGTCATCATCGTCGTCTTCCCAGCGGTCGTCGTCCCACCTGTCATCATCGTCATCATCCCAACGGTCGTCGTCCCATCTGTCATCATCGTCGTCATCCCAACGGTCATCGTCATGCCTGTCACGGCGTTCTTCACGTTCCCATCTGTCACGGTCTTTTTTGTAATTGCCGCGGCGTCCATTATCGTGACGCCATTTATCGTCATTGCCTCTGCCATTATCATGGTCAAAAGGGCTGTCCTTTCCGCTTGCCGCGCGCAGAATATCGTTTACAACACCAAACTCATTGCCGCCCGTATCAGCGGCAATAGCAGGCATTAATTTTTGTTCAGGTGCAGCTTCCGTTTCCGCTGCCCATAACGGGCTGATAAATGCTGCCATCAATAATGTACACAATACCTTTTTCATCATCCCTCACTCCTTAAAATTAAACAATATACCCTCTATAATAATTATACAAAAAGAAAACAATAACAGGCAACAATGCTTACAAACAATTTACAATTAAATTTTCGTTCTGCGCTTGTTTTTGCCATTATTTGTAATATCTGAAACATAAAGCGCCGCGTACAAGGTTTGAATCTGGCAAAATAATAATTAACTTTCACTTTTTAAAAATTTATAGTATTATGTAAATGCAGCTGACGCTGTAATACGTAAAAAGAAGGTATAGTATATGAAAACAAGAAAGGTTGTCATTATCGGTGCCGGGCATGTAGGCTCTCATGTAGCACTGGGCCTTATTCAATCCGGCGAAGCCGATGACATTGTTTTAATTGATATTTTAAAAGAAAAAGCAGCCGCACAGGCATTAGACCTTGACGACTGTGTAAGCGGAGCTTTATGCGGACATGACGCCGTTATACGCGCCGGTGAATACGAAGAACTTAACGATGCCGATATTATGGTTGTTGCGTTCGGGCGCAGCCGCAAACCCGGCGAAACACGCCTTGATATGTTCGATGATACCATCCGCATGGCAAACGAAGTAATCGGTCATTTAAAACAGGTTGATTTTAAAGGCATTATGATTAGTATTTCCAACCCTGCCGATATTATCTGTGAATACATCCGCCGCCAGATGAACTGGCAGACAAACCGCTGCTTCTGCACCGGCACCAGCCTGGAAACCTACCGCCTGCTGCGCGTGTTTTCTGCCGTTACCGGTTACAGCCGCCGTTCCATTCAGGCAATGTGCATGGGCGAACACGGCAACAGCAGCTTTATCGTATTTTCGCGCATATTTATTAACGGCACTCCGTTTTTGCAGATGCGCGAAAATACCCCAAGGCTTGCCGCACTTAACCTTGATGATTTGCAGGAACAGGTTAAACGCGCCGGTGATATTGAAGTTGACGGCAAGGGCTGTACCGAATTTGGCATTGCCAATGTTGCCGTAATGCTTATAAAAGCAATTTTCCATGACCAGAAACTCATCTGGCCCTGCTCCACAGCACTTAACGGTGAATACGGGCAAAAAGATGTTGCCGCCGGCGTGCCCTGCGTTATCGGCAAAAACGGCCTTGAACAAATTTTAGAAGTAGAACTTGATGAAAGCGAAAAAGAAAAATTCGCCAAATCCTGCGATATTATCCGCGGCTTTTTGGAAAGAGCCGAAAGCGTAAAATAAAAATAAACCAACGTAAAAGCAAACAGCACTTCAAAAGTAATTTTACTTTCGGAGTGCTGTTTTACTATTTACGCTGTTAAATTACAGTTCAGCTTTTTTGGCGATAATGGCAGCACAGGCAGTGCATGCCGGGCAATCGCAGAATTTTGCGCCGTTCTTTTTAATTTCTTCGGCATGGGCAAGTACGTTTTTAGCCATTTCCTCGCCAAAAACTTTAACGCCTGCTTCGCTGCCTGCAAAAGCAATTAAACCCTCAACAGGCATAATGTCTGCTTCAACTTCGGCAATAAGCTTTTTGGTCATTTCTGCTTCTTTATCAGTACCGGCTGCTTCCAGCCATTCAGCGCAAACTGCTTTGGCTTCTGCACAGCAGGAATGTGCGTTTTTTAAAGCGTTTACCTGTTCAGTAAGGTAAGTTCTTAATTCATTAGTCATAATAAATCATCCTTTCCAATAAACAATCGGAGGTTTAACCTAATTTTTTCATATTGTCTAAAATTCTGGCAAGCATCTCCTCGCAAGTGCGGATTTCTTCATCCGAAAAGCCTTTGTAAAAAATTTCGGACATTTTATCGGATACCGCTTTATAATCCTGCTCCAGATTTTTAGCCTTGGCAGTAAGTGCCAGCAAGGTTTTGCGGCGGTCGTTTTTATCGGGCATACGGCATACAAGCCCTGCCTTCTCCATACGGTCAACCATACTTGTAAGCGTTGTTGGTGCAAGACCTGTTTTATCTGCCAATTCGCGCAGAGAAATACCGTCCCTGCTCCACAAAACATATAAAATACGCCCTTGCGCGCCGTTAAAAGCATCAATGTTTTTCTCCGCTAAAATCTGCTCTAAAATTCTGTCGCTAAGCCTTTTAATCTGCGAAACATAATTGCCGCCTTTAATTTCCATCCATATTCCTCCTATACAGGATTATACTATATAGTAGTATTATGTGCAAGCTATTTTATTAAAAATACCTATTCATTCATCCAAATATCATCATTGCACCGCAAAATATAAGTATTAAACCAAGCGCGCCAAAGATAAGCCTGTACATGCCGCGGCTTAAAAGCTGTGCATCCGGCTTGCCGACCGGATTACACAGCCAGTTCCAGTTTTTCACCGCTCCAACAACAAGCACAATGCCTGTAAAAAGTGTTATGTAATCACGGTATTCGGTTATAAAATCTGTCAAAGCCTTATCCATTTTATTCCTCTTCGTCCTTTATCTGTACCAGCCTGCCCCTTTTATTGCGCTCAAAAGCAGTACCATAAGGACTGTTTAACAAAGGCAAAAGCTCCGGATACAAATTGCAGATAGTATTTAAATCGTAAATGCCATACTCTGCATCTTCACCGGCATAAACTTCATCCTCGTCGCCAGCTTCAAAATACCAGCCGCTGTCCCAACCTGTATCGTCGCTGTCAGGCTCCTCCCGGCAGCAAAAGCCTACGGTACAGCCGTCTTTTATAATCCGTTTGCTTATACGGCAATGCCGTGCTCCCTGCCAGTCTGGCAGCAGTTCTTTAAAATTGCTTTCATCAATAAACGGCTGCACAGCATTTTCTTCTCCGCACAGTTTTTGCCATTCGGCAAAACGTTCTTCAATAATTTTTTCAACAGTCCGGCAATATTCGTCGCCCCAGGGCAAAAGCAGGTATGCCGCTTCTTCTGCGCAAGGGCATTTGCCCTTTAAAATATTCTTTTGCGTATGCTTTTAAATCTTTAATAAAGGCGTAGGGCATGCTGCGGTTGCCGGTGTTGTACCAGTTGGCAAAACATACCCCTTTATAGTTGTAATCAATTATCATAAGCCTGCCGCCAAGTTCATCACGCACAAAAGTACGCAAATCTTTATGGCTGCCGCTTTTTACATTTATAGCCACGTCACCATGCTGCTGTAAAAAAACATCGCCCATTAAATTATGGTTTATGCACCAGCGCAGGTATGCCGCCATATGGTTATATACTGCCAGTTCATCAACCGAAAGATTATGTTCCTGTATCAGTTTTAAATGATCTGCGGCACAGTCCATTTCGCGGTCATCATAATTTAATATTTCTGCATCGGTAACAGCGTTTAAACGGCTGGGATTGATGACTTCCAAAATTTCATCCGGGCATTTTTGCAATAATTTATCCATCCCGTTTTCCACTTTATAATCAAGTTCTTCTTTATAAAGCGGTATTGCCTGATAAAAATTTACTGCATCGCCATTTGGCAGCGTGCAGGCATAACTTGCTTCGCCAAAAACACCGGGGCTTAAAACAACAGCCGAACACAGCTTTGTACTCTCATCAAAGCTGGTAATATCGTCAAATTCAAGCGTTGACCCCCAGTCATAATACATTCCGTTATTAACAGGGCTGCGCGCCATAAATTTTAAAAAGCGTATAGGCCAGTACCACTTTTCGTCCTTCAGCGATTCTTCGTCAAGCTGCCAACCGGCCGGTAGGTTAATTAAAAGCTCGGCACGTTCCAATTGTTCGTTTTTCAGCTCATCAGGCACTTCCATTTTATGCGCACCCATGCCGCAGGTTACCAACGTATAATATTCGTGTTCCGCCCGTGGCGGGATAACATAAATATCCACGTGAATATCAGGCGATGCCAATTCATGCATTACGCTGCCGTACTTGCCGAAATATTTTTCAATATGGTTTCCAACGCTCTGCATTTCTTCAAAGCTGTAAAGTTCCGGTTCACGGTAATTTTCTTCAATATATTCTTCGATGGTTTTAATTAAATTTGCTGCATCTTCGTCATCAGGCTTTAACTGCTGCCATTTGCGTGCATAGGCCAGCGCTTCCAGCTCGCGCCCTGCCGTCATCCACAGAGCGTAAGCCATACGGCAGTCCCAATACCAGTCATCCAGCCCTTGCAGGCGCACACTTTCAAAAATATTTACGGCTTTTTCTAGCAAAAATATATCTACGCCATCCTCGTTTGCCTTGGAATTATTATCGCCAAGCACGCCCAAATTGCTGTAAGCCCTGCCCAAAAGCACGGTCAGTTCATAGCCGCGTTCTTCTTCCGGTATGGCTTCAATGGCATCAACACATTTTTGATATTCATTTGCTTCATTCCACTCCACAAATTTTTTAAGTAAATCGTTCATACGGCCTTCCCCTTTCAAACAGCTTGCGCCAAAATACAAAAGGACACCCTGCTGTCTGCGTTAAGCATAAACAGCAAAGCGTCCGTTAATTTTATTGTTAATATTAAGTGCATAACAAAGTGCCGGCCTTAAGTTATAACGCCGCTTCTCCCGCCTGATTGCCTGCCTGATAATTACACAGCCCATAATCTTTGCCGCTCCTTGTTATACTTTATTTAATTATACTAAACTTTAAAGTTTTAAACAATGTTCTAACCCATTTTGGCAAAGTAATATTTAACGGCCACGGCCTGAGCGGCAAGCAAAACTGCCATCAGGTAAAATACCTGCGTTATGCCGAAACCGTGTGCAACAAAGCCTAAAACTGCCGGCCCTAAAATTACGCCGGTGTAACCCATGCTGGTTATTGCCGTTACAGCTGCGTTAATGGGCATAACTTTCTGGTATTTTGTCAGAGAATAAATTGTGGGTACTATGTTGGCAAGTCCTAATCCCATCAGCACAAACCCAAGCTGAATGGCATAAAAGTTTTCCAAAAAGATAACGCTTAAAAAGCCAATAGCGCCGATAACACTGCCAAAAACCAATGTTTTTTCTTCGCCAAGCACAGCTACTATTTTATCGCCCAAAAGGCGAATACACAGCATTGCTACCGAAAAAACGGCATAGCCTACGCCTGCAAGCGAAAGCTCGGTATTTTTTACTTCTGTAAGCAAAATGCCGCTCCAGTCCATAACTGCGCCTTCGCCCAAAAATGTTATGCACGCCAGCACGCCGAAAAATACTACTATGCCTTTGGGAACAGCGATTGGTTTTTCGTTGCCTGCGCCTTTAAAGTTTAAAAAGTGGCGGCTGTAAATTACCGTAAACACCATTACTATAAGGCTGTGTATGGCGGCAATAACTGTTATGCCAAGCCCAGCTTTGGCCAAAAGGCTGAATAAACCAGCACCGGCAAAGCAGCCAACGCTCCATAAGGCGTGCATGCCGCTCATCATACGCTTTTTAGAAGCATTTTCTACGATAACGGCATTAAGGTTCATATTAACGTCTATGCAGCCCATTGCCGCGCCAAAAACCGCAAGAAATATCAGAAAGCCCCAAATATTGCCAAGCAGTGATAAAATTATCAAATCAGCTGCCATAATGGCGATAGCGGTACGCAGAACCTTTTTGCAGCCATAACTGCGGCTTAACATACCTGCCAGCGGCATAAAAATAAAAGCGCTGATGCCGATGCTTAATAACAGCATGCCTAATATATCGGCACCAATTTGAAGTTTATCTTTAACTGCCGGTATCATTGGCGCCCAGGTGGCAACCGCAAACCCGCTGATAAAAAACGCCATGCGCGCCGCCATCTGCTCTTTTTTGCCTACTTTATAGGCCGATAAATAATCATCTACTAATCCCATTAATTAACCTCTGGTTAAGGCTTGCAAATTCCGCACGGGCTGTAGCCTTTGCTGATTAATTCGGCACGCCGTCCTTTAAAGTTTTCCTTATTTTTAGCGCTAATTTTTTCTGCGCCGCTGCAATCAGGTTTATGAAACTTTTTGCTGCCGTTATTTAACACATAGCTTTGTACTGCGTAATCATCGGCAGTTGGGCATACTTTTGGCTTATTGCCGGCAGTTTTTGCCGTTTGCTGCCCTTCTGCCAGTTTGCTTTTGCCGTCTGCATAGTTAATTTCCACGCCCGGCTGTACATTATAACAAAAAACATTAAAGCTTATGCCTGCACCTTTATCCTCTACGGACATTGCCTCCATCTGTACGCCTGACGCCACAAGGTTATTGCCGTTAAACACCGGCGTTACACGGTATAAAACATGGTTGCCGGTTTCTTTAATATAGTCGGCCACCATATTTTCAAACGGCAGCATGCCATCCACATTCATATAGCGCGTTCCTGTTATTAAATTGCGTTCGTTTGCATTTTCAGCCGTAAGCTGATAACCGATTAAATGGCAGCGGTTATAAAGATACTTGCCGTCTACAAAATCGTATTTTGCCGTCTGCCAGCCGCTCGGCTTAACCTGGCCAATGCTGCCGCGCTTTTCCTTGGGCATAGTTTCTTTTGATACATTGGCAAACGCCGTTCCGCAGCGTTTTAAACTATCCAGCGGGCTGTATTTTTCAAATGATTTCTCGGTTAAATCAGCCTCGGTAAAATTTGGTTTATTGCCGTTAATTGCAATAAAGGGCTTGCCGCTGTACGCAGGTACAGAAGCAATACCGGCGGCGTTAACGGAACTACCTGCCGGTGCGGCGGCATTGCTGCCTTTTTGCCCGCAGCCGCTTAAAACAAGGCTTACAGCCAATATTAAAGAACAAATTACAGCAAATATTTTTCTCATTTTACGTAAACTTCCTCCGTAATTTTATCGTGAGATGAACCGGCAAAATCATTGCTCTCTTTAAGGTGCCAGTTTTTTAAATCAATGTCAAAATATAAATCTGCCGGGTAAACCCGGTTCCACCTGTACAAAATAATTTTCTGCATTTCTTTTTCATAAGGCTTAACGCTGATGTTTTCGGCAAAGCAATAATCATCACAGCCTGCTTTTGCCATAAAATTCTCATCAACGGTTATGCTTTCAGCAGTTTCATCAAACTGTCCGCGGCTGTATGCGTTCATCCATAGTTTATGCGCGCCGCAAAGCTTCAGCAGCCGCGCACGCAAACCCCTGTCCATGCTCTGGCGGCGGTTATTAAAAAGCATGCCTAAATTATCATCAACGCAAGCAATTAAAATCATTTTTATACCCTTCCATGCTGTTTATTATATTCATCATAACTTTTTAAACGCTCTGACAGCGTACCTGTATGCAGTTCAAAAAGATGATTGTCATAATCATAAAAATACAAAGAACGCCCTTCTCCCTCTATACGGCTGCGCCCTTCCCTAAAGGTTAAGCCAAGAGTTTCAATACGTTTTTTATATTCATCATATTCCTTTTCATCAATTTTAAAAGCTATGTGGTTATAGGTTGTTTCCTTTAAAGATTCACCCTGCATAATCACCAGCCACAAACCATCAATATCAAAAAATCTTTCCTGCGACAGCGAAAAAGTATTCTTGCCGCTGTCGTATATAACTTTAGCATCAAACAGCTGCTGCAACATAACTGTTGTACGTTCAATATCGTGTACAATAAAAGTAATATGGCTTATTTGCATAAACTGCCTCCTTAAACAAATCATTTTCATCATAGCATTATAAAAAACACTTTGCAAGTTAAGTTTTTAAAAGAATACAAAAATCCCCGGCAGGATTTTCCCACCGGGGACTGGTTATTTACCGTTCAGATATTAGTAGTTTACTTTGCGCAGTTCAAAATATGCTTTCGGATGGTCGCAAACAGGGCAAACTTCCGGAGCTTTTTCAGCAATTACAATATGGCCGCAGTTGCCGCAAATCCAAACCTGTTTTTCTTCGCGTTTAAATACACGGTCATTTTCAATGTTGGCAACCAGTGCATTGTAGCGTTCTTCGTGTTCTTTTTCAATTTTGCCAACTTCTTCAAACAGCATGGCAATATAATCAAAGCCTTCTTCTTTTGCTACTTTGGCAAATTCGGCATACATTTCGGTCCATTCATAGTTTTCGCCGGCTGCTGCGTCTTTAAGGTTGGTTAAAGTATCGGGCAGGCTGCTGTGTGCTACGCCGCCGCTGGTTAAAAGTTTAAACCAGATTTTAGCATGTTCTTTTTCGTTGCCTGCGGTTTCTTCAAAAATATTGGCAATCTGGTTGTAGCCTTCTTTTTTTGCAATACCTGCATAATAGGTATATTTGTTTCTTGCCTGAGATTCACCGGCAAATGCTGCCTGCAAGTTTGCTTCGGTTCTGCTTCCTTTAAATTCCATTGTTCATACCTCCATAAAATAAATTTTATTTGTGCTTCTGCACTTATTGTGCTTCTTTTGCCTCAAGCTTCTGGCAATCGGGGCACAATCCATTAAAGACAATATCATGGCTCTGCATTTTAAAGCCGGTTACTGCGGCAACCTTTTCGTCAAGGTCTTCCATGTAATCCATATTTTCTACATTCATAAATTTTCCGCAATGGGAACATTTAATGTGGTAATGCTTGGTAAGCATATGGTCAAACCTGTCTGCGCCGCTGGGTACGGAAACCTTGTTTAAAAGCCCGCTTTCCACAAGCGAGTTAAGGTTGCGGTACACTGTTCCCTTACTGATATCGGGATATTCCATGGTTATGCGTTCATAAACCTCGTCAGCCGTGGGATGGTCCGCCAGGAAGCGTACTGCAGCAATAACAAGCTGTCTTTGAATAGTATTACGTTTCATTCTGCCTCTCCCTTCTAACAAAACTCATTCTCAATTACAATTATATACCCAAAAGAAATCTTGTCAAGCAAGTTTACTATTTTTTCACGTATAAGCGATTTTTACTTTATAATTACAGCATTTTTCAGTAAGCGCCTGCTTATCATTCACGTGTGTTTTTAATAAATAATGTTTTTCGTTTATCAGTTTTAGTTATTTAAAAATTTTAAAAACTTTTATTTGATTGCTAATGAGTTTTGGTAGTGATATAATAAATTTGCAGTTAGTCATAAGTAATCAAAGGAGAAAATTAAATATGGAAGCTATTACTTTAAATAATCTGGCTATCGGGCAAAAAGCCACGATTATTACAGTTGGCGGTGAAGGCATTTTACGCCGCCGCTTTTTAGATATGGGGCTTACCCCAAAAACAAGGGTTATGGTGCGTAAAAGAGCGCCTTTAGGCGACCCTATTGAAATTTTTCTGCGCGGCTACGAGCTGACCCTGAGGCTGGATGACGCTAAAAAAATTACCGTGCAGCCGGAGGAAGCATGAAACTTACATTTGCACTTGTAGGAAACCAGAACTGCGGCAAAAGCACGCTTTTTAACTATCTTACCGGCAGCAACCAGCATGTTGGCAATTTTCCCGGCGTAACGGTGCAGAAAAAGGAAGGCATTTTGCTGAAGGATAAGGATGTTACCGTTATTGACCTTCCCGGTATTTATTCTCTTTCGCCTTATACCTCCGAGGAAATTGTTACGCGTGATTTGCTTTTGCGCAGCAAGCCGGATGTTATTGTAAACGTTCTTGATGCTACCAACATTGAACGCAGCCTGTATTTATCATTGCAGCTTATAGAGCTTAATACGCCAATGGTAATTGCCCTTAATATGATGGATGAATTGCAGGCAAGCGGCGGCAGCATTGATATTAAAACGCTTGAGAAAAAACTCACCATACCGGTAATTCCAATAACGGCCAATTCCGGTGCCGGTGTTGATGAACTTATCCGCCGCGCGAAAAATGCTGCTGAAACCCATCAGCTGCCGGAGCGCCTTGATTTTTGTTCCGGCCCGGCGCATGTGGCAATTCATTCAATTGCCCACTTAATTGAACCTAAAGTACGCAAAAAAGGCTTGCCGCTGCGTTTTTCGGCAACAAAACTCATTGAAGGCGATGACCTGTTAACCAAAGAGCTGGAATTAACGGAAAATGAACAGGATATTATAGGCCATTTTGTTACAGAGCTTGAATCCGCAGCCGATACAGATAAAGAAGCTGCTTTGGCAGATATGCGCTACACCTATATTGAAGAACTGTGCAGCCAGACCGTGCATAAGCCCGATGAAAGCGTTGCCCAGAAGCGTTCTGTAAAAATGGACCGCTATTTAACAAATAAATACCTGGCCATACCTATTTTCCTTTTAACAATGTTTACGGTGTTCTGGCTTACCTTTGACGTTATAGGCGCAGAATTAAGCAATTTGCTGGAGCTTGGCATTGCCGCCGTAACAGATGCGGCTGATGCAGGTTTAACAGCAGCCAACGTCAGCGCGCCTATTCACTCGCTTATTATCGACGGCGTATTTACCGGCGTTGGCAGCGTGCTTTCGTTTTTGCCAACTATCGTAACGCTGTTCTTCTTCCTCTCTCTTTTGGAAGATACAGGTTATATGGCGCGCATAGCCTTTGTAATGGATATGCTGCTGCGTAAAATCGGGCTTTCCGGTTCATCTTTTGTACCAATGCTTATCGGCTTTGGCTGCAGTGTACCGGCAATTATGGCAACACGCACTCTTGCCAGCGAGCGTGACCGCAAAATAACAATTATTTTAACGCCTTTCATGTCGTGCAGCGCCAAACTTCCGGTTTACGGTGTTTTTATCGCAGCTTTCTTTGCCGAAAACCGTGCGCAGGTGATGATGTACCTGTACCTGACAGGCATTTTAATTGCTATTTTATCTGGCCTGCTTTTAAAAGCCTTTGTATTTAACGGCCAGCCTGTTCCGTTTGTAATGGAACTGCCTGCTTACCGCCTGCCAACCGCAAGAAGTATCGGCCTGCACATGTGGAGCAAAGCCAAAGACTTCCTGCACAGGGCTTTTACCATTATCTTCCTTGCAAGCATTGTTATCTGGCTGCTGCAAAGTTTTGACACACGCTTTTACATGGTAGAAAACCCCGCCAACAGCATGCTTGCACAAATCGGCTCTTTTATAGCGCCTGTATTTGCTCCGCTTGGCTTTGGCGACTGGCGTGCGGCAACGGCATTAATTACCGGCATTACTGCCAAAGAAGTTGTTATAAGTACACTTTCCGTTCTTACCGGCAGCGGCGATGAACTTACCGGCAGCGCATTGCAGAACCTTTTCTCCCCGCTTACGGCGCTCAGCTTTTTAACCTTTGCCCTACTCTACCCACCCTGCGTGGCAGCGCTTGCAGCAATAAAGCGTGAAATGAACTCCGGCATTGCCACTATTGCCATTATGGCTTACGAAATATGCGTTGCCTGGCTGGCAGCCTTTACGGTTTACCATATTGGTTTAATGCTCGGTTTTAACTGATTTTAATAACTGTCAATTCCTAATGTAAGTTTTAAGGCTTGCATTAGGAATTTTTTATTTTGAAAATTATAAAACAAAAACCGCCATACATATTTGTACGACGGTTTTGTAACTAAGTTTTGTAACTGATATATGTTTTATTCTTCAATCATAGGCACGGTGTTGGCCGCATGCTGCATTACATTAATAGTATAATCGGTTTTGCCTTCGGCTTTTAATTTTTCCTGTGCCAGCTGCCATGCTTCTTCAATGGTCGCAACCGGAATCTGCCCTGTTTTTCTTGCAGCTTCAAAGTTTTCGGGTTTGGTTACAAGGTAAACTGTATTTTCGTGGCACAGGCTTGCCAGTACAAAAGCTACATAGAAAGGAATGGAAAATTCTTCACGCAAGGCTTTTTCCATATCCGTTAAATTATCAAAACGGAAGCTTTCCATATATGCGGGCGGGTCATTAATTTCACGTGCTTCAAGCGCAGCAATTAAAATACCGCCTTTTTTCAGTGCAAGTGCGGAAGTATCATAAGTTTTGCTGCCCTGATACAGGTTAATGTCTTTCGGGAAACCGCCCGGAGAAGCAATTACCACATCTGCTTTTCCCTTGGCTTTAACGCCCTGAATTTTTAATACTTCTTTAGTGCCTTCCAGCCATGCATCATACCAGTGGCCGCCAACGATTTTGGCAAAATCACCGTCATTGTCAAGCACGTTGTTTACCAAAAAGCACGGGTTAATAAATTCGCAGGCAGCACAAAGTTCTTCGTGGAAGCGGTTGCCTTCGATATTTGCAGTGCAAACGCCGGGATATACGCCGCCGCCAAATTCATCGGCAAGTGCCAGAGAGTGGTGCTTCTGAATGGTTTCTTCACTGGCAACGCCCGGAAGAATGCTTTTGCGGCCGCCGCCGTAACCCGCAAGCAGATGTACGGTAATACCGCCGGTTAAAATTACTTTATCGGCGTCGGTTACATGCTTGTCAATCCATACCGGTACGCCGCGCGGAGTATCGCCTACATGCACGCAGACAGATTCTTTGCTGCTGTGCTGATAAATTTTAATGCGGTCTACTACTTCCTGCCCGCAGACAATTACGTCTTCTTCGTGAGTTTGCGGACGGTGCGTACCCTGCGCAACAACGATGCTTATATCTTCATCGGGAATGCCTGCAATATTCAGTTCATTAACAATATGAATGAGAATTTGGTCGGTATGCACAAGGCGGGTAATATCACTGACAACAATTGCTACTTTTTCGCCCTTGTTAACGCACTGCTGCAAAGGCTTACTGTTAATAGGCTCGCGCATTGCTTTTAAAACTGCCGCTTTTACGTCAGTAATTTTTTCGCTTTCGTTGCCTTCAATTACCTGCAGAATGTGTTCTTCCGGCAGTGCAACTTCCTGAAAACCGTCACCAAAACCAAATTTAAAATTTTTTAATGCCATAATCATCTTCCTTTCCCCTAAAAAGCATTTATATTAAAAAATTGCAAACATTAATCAAAAAACGGAATGGTTGCCATGCCGTGCGGAATAATATTAACGGTATAATCTTCCCTGCCAACAATTTTTTCAGCCATTGCCATTGCTTCCTGCAAGGTTGCTACCGGTACGGCGCGCGTTTTGCGTGCTTTTTCAAAGTTTTCCGGCTTTGTTACCAAAATTATGGTAAAACGTTCAGCAAGGCAGCAGGTATAAAAAGCTACATAAAACGGAATACTGAAACCGTCACGCACATCCTGCTCCATCTGCTTCAAATCGTCATAATGGAAGCAATTGAAAAATACCGGCGGTTCGGCAATATCCTCACATTCCAGCACCGCAATAATAACGCCGCCTTCTTTTAACGCCATTGCCGCAGGCACATAAGCCTTCATTCCCTGATAAAGGTTCATGTCACGCGGAAAACCGCCGCCGCTGCTGATTGCAATATCGGCCTTGGCTTTGGCTTTTACGCCCTGCTGTTTAGTTACAATGCGTGTGCCTTCCAGCCATGCTTCATGCCAGTGGCCGGCAGCAACAGCGTAAAAATCGCCGTCAGCATCCATAATGACATTTACCAGAAAACAGGGATTCAAAAGTGCCGTCGCATCGCACATATCGTCACTTACGCGGTTATCCCATGTTTTGGCAAGACAGGTATCCGGATTTATGCCGCCGCCAATTGTATCGCTTAACGCCATAACATGGTTATGGTTAATTGTTTCGGCAGCTGCAATGCCAGGCAGCACGCTTTTGCGCCCGCCGCCGAAACCGGCAAACAAATGCGGTGTAATACCGCCTGTTAAAATTACCTTGTCTGCTTCAACGGCGCGCTTGTCAAGGTACACCGGCGTACCGCGCCTTGTTGTGCCAAGATACACGTTTTTCTCCATGTCGTAAGCATCATGGTCATAAATTTTCAAGCGGTTGTACAAATCTTCGCCAACAATAATTTTCTTTTCTTCGTCTGTATTGGCCCTGTGCGTTCCTGCCGCAACAATAACGGAAATATCCGCATCCGGTATGCCGCTGTTGTTAAGTTCTTCCACCACAATGGGCAGATACTCGCTCGTTCTCGACCACGCGCGCGTTATGTCGCTTACCAGAATTACTACCTTATCGCCCTGCTTTACCACTTCGCGCAGCGGCGCAGAACCGACAGGATTGCGGACGGCATCCAGCACAGCCTTTTTTAAATCGGTTATTTTTTCTCCCGGCGCGGCGTCGATAATCTGCAAAACTTTGCTTTCATCAAGCATTACGCTTTGCTCGCCTTTGCCGTATTTCAGCTTATATTCCTTCATGCTTCCTCACTTGTCCAAAATAGGGAGCGTTGCCGAGGCATGCCCCATAACGGTAATTGTATAGTCTTTTTTATTTTTTTCAGCAAGGTCAGCCTGCACCATATTCCACGCTTCTTCAAGCGAAGCCACGGGAATCTGCCCGGTAGCACGTACAAATTCAAAGTTTTCCGGCCTTGTTACAAGATAAGTATGCAGCGAATTTACAATGCATCTTGTTTTAAACGCCACAAATGCCGGAATGGAAAAATCGGCGCGTACTTCTTTTTCAAAACTGAGAATATCGGATTTGGAGAACCAGTCTGTAAAAATGGCAGGTTCTTTAATATCGGGGCAATCCAGCGTTAAAATTAAATAACCGCCGGGTTTTACTGCAAAAACAGCGTTCATATGGGCTTTGCAGCTCTGGTACAGGTTTATATCTTTCGGGCTGCCGCCTGCCGAAGCGATAACAACATCTGCCTGCTCTTTAATATGCACGCCTGCCATTGCCAAAAGGTCATGGCAGCCTTTTTCCCAAGCTTTATACCAGTGCCCGGCAACAACTTCATGCAGGTCGCCTTCCGGGCTGAACACCATGTTTACCAAAAATGCAGGGTTAATTTTTGCGCATACTTCCGTCATATCCTCGTGCAGCGGGTTATTTTCCAAAACGCCTGTTTCGCACAGCGGATTGCAGCCTGCACCAACTTCATCTGCCAGTGCCATAGCGTGGTTGTGCATAATGGTAGCGTGGCCGCTTACGCCCGGCATAACAGCTTTGCGCCCGCCGCCAAAGCCTGCCATCGGGTGCAGCGACACGGCGCCGGTAATAATAATTTTATCGGCTTCTGCTACTGTTTTATCAATTAAAATTGGTGTGCCGCGGCTGGTAACGCCAAGGTCAACCAGTTCTGCGTTATTGCGGCAGTCATGCTGATGAATTTTAATGCGGTTTACAATTTCCTGCCCGCAAACCAGCACATCTTCTTCCGGCGTATGGGCACGGTGCGTGCCTGTTGCAACAACAATGGTGATATCTTCATCAGGTACGCCGCCTGCATTAATTTCATCAATAACAACAGGCAGAAAATCGGCAGTACGCACAAGGCGCGTTATATCGCTTACAATAACGGCAACCTTATCGCCTTTTTGCACAACGTCCTTCAGCGGAGCGCTTTCAACCGGACTGCGCAGCGCATTAAGCGTAGCCTCTTTAATATCACCGGCAACAGACGCCTTATTACCATGAATATCGTACAATATATGTTCTTCCGGCAGCATTACCTTCTGGCAGCCGCTGCCATACGGGAGAGTGTATTCCTTCATTGTTCATTCTCCTTTTTTAATAGTAGTTATATAATTATATTATACACTTCTGTATATAAAAATGAAAGACAAAGGGCAAATTGTTTTAACGAAAGATTATTTTATAATTTTAGTTGTACATTTTGTAACAGATATGCTATAATATTTTAATAAATTACACTTATCACGGGGATGTACTGGTTTCGACGGGGATAGGTGTGGTATGATAAGCGAGCCGTGTTTCCGTCAGCACGTTAAACGGCGGACGTTTAAAAATAAACGCTAAAAACGATTACGCTTTAGCAGCTTAATGCTACGTCCTTGCGTTTCTTTCCTGCGGAAATGCTCTGGACGCCAACAGCAGGATACTTTAAGGGCTTTTCCCTGAGCCTTTAAGGGAAACCTTTTGGGATAGCAACCGGGCAGCCCGCCGTCAGGCGGCACGGAAGCGAATAATAAAATGACGCCTGCGCTCGGAGAAAGTCATATTGCAATATTTTCGGACAGGGGTTCGACTCCCCTCATCTCCACCAAATGCTATGCAGTCGAACTTTTTAATAACTGCTTATCTTATACATAAAAGGCTGATTACAGAAGAAACTGTAACCAGCCTTTTTTATATTATTTTACTATTTCATACGGCCAGTCCATAATGCCGCCAATATGTTCAATATTTGTATAGCCCATGTCTGCCAACGCCTGCGATGCACGGTGTGCGCGTTTGCCGCTGCGGCAGTAAACCAAAATTTCTGCATCTTTATCCGGAAGTACTTTGGCAACTTCTTCGGATTTAGCTTCAATTAAATCTACCGGCAGCAAAACTGCACCCGGAATATGCCCTGCTGCAAATTCTTTCTGCGTGCGCACATCCAGAACAACAATTTTATCATTCTGTTCCATGCGCTGCTTTGCCTGCTGCGGCGTAAGCGTTTTATAAGCTGCGGCAGCTTGCGTTTGCACCGCTTGAGTGCCTTCAGCTGCCTTGGGCGCTTCTGCAAAGCATACGGCAGATACCGCAAGCACAGCGGCAAATACTAACATTAAAAATTTTTTCATAGTAGACCAGCTCCTTTATTTAAATTTTACTGCTACCTGTTCCGCTCCTTCAAGGCGCGCTCCACTTCGCGTTTAGCGTCGCGCTTTGCCATATCCTGACGTTTGTCATACAGTTTTTTACCGGTGGCAAGGGCAATTTCTATTTTAATCAGCCCATGCGAAAAATACATTTTTAAAGGAACCAGCGTATAGCCTTTTTCTTTTACTTTGCCGATAAGGCGGCGGATTTCTGCCTTATGCAGCAAAAGTTTACGGTCGCGCAGCGGCTCGTGGTTAAACCGGTTGCCCTGGTCATAGGGGCTGATATGCAAATTGCAGACAATTACTTCCGCGTTTTTGGTTATCTGGGCATAACTGTCCTTCATGTTGGCTTTGCCCGCGCGCAGCGATTTTACTTCTGTACCCGTCAAGGCAATGCCTGCTTCGTAAGTTTCGTGAATGGTAAAATCATGGCGAGCTTTTCTGTTTTCTGCAACAATTTTTATTTTCTTTTCCACTATTTATTCCTCTGTTTTTTCTTTCTTTTGCCGTGCTTGTTCTTGCTGTCTTTTAAATATTTATTGCCGCCGATGCCGCCCTTGCCGCGTTTGGCAAATTTATCCTTGCCGCCCTTTTTCTTCTTGCCTTTTTTATCAGGCGCATCGCTGCGGTAACTTACGGATTTACGCTGTTCGGCAAGCTGCATTTTAATGCGTTCGCGCACGCTTTCATCTTCACCGGCAAGTATAAAATCTATATTACGTTCGGCAATATTAACCTGAAAAACCTCAATGCGCACCGGGTCGCCCAAGCGGTAGCATTTGCGCGTATGCGTACCCATCAATGCATAATTTTCTTCAATAAATTCGTAATAATCATCCAGCAGGCTGGAAATATGCACAAGGCCTTCCACGCCGTTTTCCAGCTCAACAAACATGCCAAAGGCAGTAACGCCGGATATTATGCCGTCATATTCTTCGCCTATATGCCCTGCCATGTATTCGGCCTTTTTCAAATCGACGGTTGCACGTTCAGCTTCGGCAGCAGTGCGCTCGCGAATCGATGAATGTTCGGCAATATGGTCGAGCTTGTTAATATATTCGTCCTTTGTTTTTTCTTTCATGTACGGGTCAGCCAGCCATTTATGCAGCAAGCGATGTACAATCAAATCCGGATAGCGGCGTATCGGCGATGTAAAATGCGTGTAATACTCTGCCGCAAGGCCAAAATGCCCGATATTATCCGTTTGGTAAACGGCCTGTTTTAAAGAGCGCAATGCAACCGTGGAAACCATGCGTTCTTCAGGGCGGCCTTCCATGGCGATTAATGCTTTTTGAAGCGCCAGCGGCTTAATATCTGCAGCTACCGGCATTTTTACATTAAAACGGCTTAATAAAAGCGATAAATCGCGCATTTTTTCTTCATTGGGCTTATCATGCACGCGGTAAACAAAAGGCCATTTTTGCAGGGCCATATGGCGCGCAACCGTTTCGTTGGCCGCCAGCATAAATTCCTCAATGATTGATTCGGCAAGACCATGCTCGCGCTGAACTATTTCCAAAGGCCTGCCCTGTTCATCCAGAATTACTTTCTGTTCCGGCAGGTCAAAATCAATTGCGCCGCGCGTTACGCGTTTTTTGTGCAGAATAACACACAGTTTTTCCATTTCTTCCAGCATCGGCAGCGCGTCTTTATATTTTCCCGTCAATTCGGCATTTTTATTGACCAAAATTTCACGCACAATGCGGTAGCTTAAACGGTAACGAACATTGATAACACCTGGGAAAATATCGTATCTTTTAATGCGGCCTTTTTTATCTATCAGCATTTCGCAGCACATTACAAGCCTGTCTTCTCCTGCGTTAAGGCTGCAAATACCGTTGGAAAGGCGTTCCGGCAGCATCGGCAGCACTCTGTCTACAAGGTAAACACTGGTGCCGCGCTCCTGCGCTTCGCGGTCCAAAATAGTATTTTCGTGTACGTAATAGCTTACGTCCGCAATATAAACGCCCAGCGTAAAATCGCCGTTTTCCTGCGGCTCTACATATACGGCATCGTCAAGGTCTTTGGCATCGTCGCCGTCAATGGTAACAATTAATCTGTCACGCAAATCGTGCCTGCCGTCCAGTTCTGCGGCTTTAATTGTTTTCGGCACGCGTTTGGAGGCTGCAATAACCTGTTCCGGAAATTCCAGCGGCAAATCATACTGCTTTATCAGCGACAAAAGTTCCATGCCAACATCGCCTGTATTGCCAAGCACTTCCACAATTTTGCCTTCAATATTGCGGCGGCTGTCCGGAGCCCATTCCGTAATTTCCGCAACTACTTTCTGATTGTTTTTGGCTTCGCCAAAATTGCGTTTTAAAACATATACATCCTGCCCTATGCGTTTATCATCCGGCACTACAAAACCGTAATCGCGGCTGGCTTTAAAAGTGCCGACAATTTTATTGTTTGCATGGGTAATAATGCGGATAATTTCGCCTTCGGGTTTATTTTTGTTGCCTCCGCCCTTTTCTACGCGCGCCATAACGCGGTCGTTATTCATAGCGCCGTTAAGCAGGCGCGGCGGAATAAAAACATCAGGCCGCTCGCCTTTATTATCGGGAATAACAAAGCCAAAGCCCTTGCTTGTAAGCTGAAAGCGCCCAACTACAAGCCCCATGCGCTCCGGTAAGCCGAATGTGCCGAAACGGGTCTTTATAATTTCGCCGTTTTCCTGCAATTCTTTTAAATCCTGCCAAAAGTTGTTTAAATTGCCTGTTATGGGTATTTCTTCAATTAAATCTTCGGCAGTCAGCGGCGCATAACTGCTGCGCCTCATAAACTCTAAAATCTGTTCTTTTCCTTTTTTCATTTTAATCCTCCAGCATCATCTTGGCAGTAGCTTCTGCCGCCACAACACCTTTTTTTGTTATAATCTCGCCATGCATTTCAACCAAACGGCCTTTCTGCTTAACACGCGTTCCTACGCACTTAACCTCCTCGCCTATTTTTAAAGGCTGGCGGTAACGCAGCTCCATTTTTGCCGTGTAAGCAGGTTTGCCTTCCATACAAAACAAATAGTGCCCCATAATTTCATCAAGCAAAACGCTTATTAACCCCCCGTGCATCATGCCGTTATAGCTTTGATGTTCTTCCTTCGGGGTAAAATAAGACACACATTCTTTTTCATCCATTTTGAAAGTCATTTTCAAACCGATAGGGTTCTTTTTGCCGCAGGCAAAACACATTGGATATTCCTTGTCTTCAAACATTTATCTTTCCTTTAAAAAAGCAAGTACTTCGTTAAATACTGCTTCCCTTTCTTTATCTAAAGTTAAAATATGGCCGCAATGCTCAAACCATACTAATTTTTTCTTTTCTGATGCAACATTATCATAAATAAACTGCGCACTCTGCCAGCGCACGGTATGTTCAATTTTACTCTGCATAACAAGGCACGGAACGGTAATGTTCTTTAAAAAGCCGGTTTTACATTTTTTTATAAATTTAAACATGCTTAAAAGCGGCTTTGTCGGCATTACCTCGCTGTGTACGCAATATTCTTCCGGAACATCAAATTCGCGCTGATGTTTTTTTACATAACGGATTAAGAAATGCAAAAACGGAAGCAGAATCTGTCTTTTGTCAAAAACATATATGGGCGCGGCCATAACCACAATTTTATCAGGAGCAAGCTCTGCCGCAGCTTTTAAAGTTAACAGCCCGCCCATGGAAAGCCCGGCGATATAAACTTTGCTGCAAATGGTTTTTAAACGCATAAACCCGCGCTTAACTTCGTCATACCAGTCGGCAAAAGTCTTTTTTGCCAGAACGGATGCCGGTTCACAATGCCCCGGCAGCAAAACGCCAAGCACAGTATAACCCCTGCTGTGCAAAAATTCGCCCAGCAGGCGCATTTCTCCCGGTGCGCCGGTATAACCATGTATTAAAAGCACGCCTTCGCTGCCGCCCTTAAAAAAGAACGGTTTTGCGCCAAGTTTAGCCACGTTTAAACCTCCTGATATATACATATCTATTATAGCATATACAAAAAAATCCTACATCTGAAAGGATGCAGGATTTTACAAAAGCTTTGCTTATTATTTTATAAAAATAAAATTACATGCTTAATTTGGCAATTACAAGTGTAATAACGGCAAACAAAATGCCCAAAACAATGGTAGCTTTAGCCATCATCGTATCCATATCATTGCCTTTACCAAAATAACCGCCACCGCCGCCAAAAGCGTCAGACAGGCCGGAACCCTTGCCGGACTGCATAAGCACAGAGCCAATTAATGCTATGCTGACAATAACGTCCAATACACTTAACGCTGTAATCAACTTGGCTTCCTCCTATAACTAAATTACCCTTTTATTTTATCATAACAAAACTTGCGTTACAATAAAATCTTCTGTATCTGGTAAAAAAGCCTGCTTCGCAATGAAGCAGGCCTTTATTTGCCAATTATTTACGCAGGCCGAGCTTTGCAAGGATTGCACGATAACGCTCGATATCCTTAGCCATAAGATAATTTAATAAACCACGGCGCTGACCTACCATTTTGAGCAGGCCACGGCGGGAATGATGGTCTTTTTTGTGTTCTTTCAGATGTTCGGTAAGATATTTAATGCGTTCAGTCAATACTGCGATTTGTACTTCCGGAGAACCGGTATCGCCTTCGTGTCTTGCATTTGCAAGAATAATTTCTTGTTTTCTTTCAGGTGTTAACATTGTAATTCCTCCATTTTTCTGTAATCGCCAGTGCATAGAAACCGCCGGAGCAGCGTATCTCCAAGCAATGGTTCAAAATAATACTTTAAAAGTATATCACAGTTTTATGTATCAGGCAACTGTTTTTTATTTAAAAAGTAAGTTTTTATTGCATTTTTGTCTTCTTCAATCTGCCGGCAAAGTTCTTCCACTCCGCTGAACTTCTTTTCGGCACGGATATATTTATGAAACTGCACCGACATTGTTTTTCCGTATAAATCTCCGCTGCAGTTAAATAAATTAACTTCCAGCCTTGCGTGTTCAACGTCGTTAAAAGTCGGATTGTTGCCTATATTGCCCATGCCTTCATAAATGCTGCCTTCGATAGAAGCCGTTACCGCATATACGCCCGGCGCAGGCACAGCCATTTCACCGTGCAGAAGTTCAATATTGGCAGTCGGGAAACCAAGTTTGCGTCCGCGCTGCTCGCCATGCACAATTTTGCCGGTAATGGCATAAGCACGCCCCAGCATACGGTTGGCATATTCTATATGCCCTGCCTGTATAAGATTGCGGATGCCGGTACTGCTGACAATGTTTCCGTTCATTTTTACAAGCGGCCTTACAATAACATCAAAGCCGTTTTTTCTGCCGCTGCGTTCCAGCGTTTCTGTTTTGCCGCTGCCCAAAAATCCGTAAGTAAAATTCTCGCCAACTACCAAACAGCGGTAATTAAAGCACGCCAGCCTATCCAAGAATTCATCCGGCGACAAGGCGGAAAAATCTTCTGTAAACGGTATATTAATTAAATAATCCACGCCAAAACTTTCAAGAAGTTTTATTTTTTCTTCCGCAGAAATAATTCTTACCGGAACCAAATCGGGACGGATTAATGCCAGCGGATGGTTGCTGAAAGTAAAAACTGCCAGCTTAAGCCCGCTGCGTTCTGCGTAATCTCTGGCCGTATTTATTACATCAGTATGACCAAGATGCAGGCCATCGAACGTGCCGAGTGCAATAACCGTTGCAGGATATTTATTTTTTAATTCAGCATCCAGAGATGTAATTATTTCCATGAACAACCTCAAATAAGTTCCTGTGGTTTTTCTGCGTGATGCAGTATTTTTACGCCTTTCACTATTCCGCCGGAGGCTTTGCCGATACCGAAAAACTCTCCGCTGCGCCCTTTCAGCCTGTAAAGGCCGTCAGCAGCTTCTGCCATGCTGGTTGCTACGCCCTGCGTAATGCGCCAGGCCTGCCTGTCCGTTAAAATAAGCTCAGGCAAATGCATAACAGCGGTTTCTTCAGGCAGTAAATATTTTTCACCGCCGTTTTCCAGTTCCTGCAAAGTAACGGCATTTTCTATTTTAAATCCGCCTGCCGAAGTACGCAGCAAAAAACTCATTGTGCCGCAAACGCCAAGTTTTGCGCATATATCTTCCAAAAGCGTTCTGATGTATGTCCCTTTGGAACATTCAACATCCAGCAACGCTTTTTGCGGAGAAAAAGAAAGCAGCTGCAAACGGTAAATAAAAATTTCGCGCTCCTGCCTTTCAACGCTTATGCCCTTGCGTGCCAGCTTGTAAAGAGGCTGCCCGTTAAGTTTTAAGGCCGAATACATTGGCGGCAGCTGTTTCTGCCTGCCGGTAAATTCTGCCAGCAGCGCCGAAAAATCTTCTTTGCTGCATGCAGGCAGGCTGCTGCGTTCCGTAACCGTTCCGCTGTCATCACCGGTATCGGTTTTTACACCGAAGGTAATTTCGGCACGGTAACTTTTGCGGTCCTCCGCAGCGTATTCCAAAAGGCGCGTTGCCGAACCAGCAAAAACAGACAGCACCCCGGCAGCATCAGGGTCAAGCGTGCCGGAATGCCCGATTTTTTTAGTGTTCAGCACCCTGCGCAAAAAGCCGATAACATCATGGCTTGTCATGCCGCAGGGCTTTAATACATTAATAATTCCGTCCGTCATAAGGCTTTACCGATAGCTTCAAGCACTTTCTGCCTGGCTTCTGCCAAAGGCAATTCCACCGTGCATCCGGCAGCCCTGATATGGCCGCCGCCGCCAAAGGAAAGTGCTATTTCAGCCACGTCAGTTTTTTGTGAACGCATGCTTACACGCGTAACAGACGGTTCCACAGCTTTAAACAATACTGCTACATCAACACCTTCAATATAACGTGCAAACGAAATAAAATTGTCGGTGTTAACTTCTTTATCGTATAAATCGCTGTTAATTTCAATAGTGCTTACAGCACCGTCATTATAAAAGCTTAAGGTTTGCAGTACCTTGCCAAGCATTTCTATGTTGGCTCTGGTATGCGTTCCGAGCGCGTCCGAAATTTCGTTCGGGCGCGCGCCATATTCCAGCAGTTTTGCTGCCGCACGCATGGTTGCCGGCGTTGTATTGGCAAAGCGGAAAGAACCGCAGTCCGTATAAATAGCCGTATAAAGGCAGGTTGCCAAATCTTTGTCCGGCGTAACATCCAGCTTTTCCACCAGTGCGCACAAAATTTCTCCGGTAGCTGCGGCTTCCGTATTAAGGTATAAATAATCAGCATACTGCGTGTTGGAAATATGGTGGTCAATATTAACCATGGCATTATACTTAACAGCCTGTGCAACCTTGCCGATTCTGTCCAGCGAACTTGCATCAAGCACAACCAAAAGGTCTGTAACAACAGGGTTATTTACATCCGGTTTTACAAAACTGTCAAGCTGCGGCAAAAAGCCAAATGCCTTGGGCACATCATCATCTACCATAACTGTAACTTGCTTGCCGGCTTTTTCCAGTGCCATTTTCAGCGCCAGCGTTGAACCCAAAGCATCACCGTCAGGGCTCACATGCGGGCACAATACAAAACTTTCGTTTTTCAAAAGCAGCCCGGCAATTTCTTCAAGCGTACAATTTTTACTCATGCGGGGTTTCCTCTTGTTTGATTTTTCTCAGCAGTTCTTCAATATGCGCGCTGTATTCCATGGAAGTATCCTTGGCAAAAATCAGTGCCGGTGCAAAACGCAGCCTGATTCTTTTGGCAATTTCCGTACGCATATAGCCCACGGCTTTATTAAGCCCCTGCCATGCTTCTTCCTGGTCTTTTTCCGTTCCGTACAGGCTTACATAAACTTTGGCCAGGCTTATATCGTCGGTCAGTTCAACGCCGGTTACGGTAACAAATTTAATGCGCGGGTCTTTAATATCCTGCAGCAAAATTTTGCTGAGTTCCTGCTTAATTGCTTCCTGTAATTTTTCAACTCTTAATCTTGCCATAACAAGTACCTGTCAGTCAACGGCAACTTCTTCCATGGAATAAACTTCAAAAATATCCCCTTCTTTTATATCGCGGAATTTATCAAGTGTTATGCCACATTCAAAGCCTGCCACAACTTCTTTAACGTCATCTTTAAATCTGCGCAGGGAATCAATTTCGCCTTCATGAACTACAATACCGTCGCGTACTACGCGTACTTTGGAAGAATTGGTAACTTTGCCTTCCAATACATAGCAGCCTGCAATAAGCAGTTTGGAAATTGTAATCAGCTGGCGTACTTCCACGCGTCCCTGAATAACTTCTTTAAATTTCGGCGCGAGCATGCCCTTAATAGCCGCTTCAACGTCGTTAATCGCATCATAAATTACCCTGTAAGTGCGTACGTCAACCTTTTCGGTTTCGGCAGCCTTGCGGGCATTCGCATCCGGGCGGACATTAAAGCCAATGATAAGCGCATTGGCAGCAGATGCCAGCATTACGTCAGATTCGGTAATGGAACCAACGCCGGAATGAACTACTACTACTTTTACTTCGTCATTTTTAATATTGGAAAGCGACGATTTAAGTGCTTCAATCGTACCCTGAACGTCAGCTTTAACAACAATATTCAGTTCCTTCAGCTCGCCTTCCTGAATACGCTGGAAAATATCATCCAGTGATACTTTGGCGTTTTGCTGCATTTCTTCGCTGCGGCGTTTTGCAAGGCGTTTTTCGGCAACGCTTCTGGCGGTTTTTTCGTCAGTGCTGTCCAAAATATCGCCAGCCATCGGAACTTCGTTCAGGCCAAGCACTTCAACCGGTGTTGAAGGCAGCGCTTTTTTAACTTTTTCGCCGCGGTCGTTAATCATGGCACGTACTTTGCCGTAAGCGGTGCCTGCAATAATCGTATCGCCGATGCTTAAAGTACCGCGCTGAACCAAAACGGTTGCCACAGGGCCGCGGCCTTTATCAAGCTGCGCTTCGATAATGGTACCGTGTGCAGGAAGGTTCGGGTTTGCTTTTAATTCCTGCATTTCGGCAACGAGAAGAATCATTTCCAGAAGTTCAGGAATACCGGTTTTCTGATGTGCGGAAACCGGTACCATAATGGTATCGCCGCCCCAGTCTTCCGGAATGAGTTCATGTTCTGCAAGCTGCTGTTTAACATGGTCGGGGTTAGCTCCCGGGCGGTCCATTTTATTAATGGCTACAATAATAGGAACCTTGGCTGCTTTGGCATGGTTAATAGCTTCGATAGTCTGCGGCATAACACCGTCGTCGGCAGCTACAACCAAAATCGCAACGTCGGTTACCTGCGCGCCGCGGGCACGCATTGCCGTAAATGCTTCATGGCCCGGGGTATCAAGGAATACAATCTTTTTGCCCTGATAGTTAACCTGATAAGCACCAATGTGCTGAGTAATACCGCCTGCTTCGCGGCTAGTTACATTGGATTTGCGGATAGCGTCAAGCAATGAGGTTTTACCGTGGTCGACATGGCCCATAACCGTAATTACAGGCGGGCGCGGCACACGTTTTGCCGGGTCATCTTCAACTTCCGGAATTTCGGTCGGGTCTTCTTCCGGCGGCAGCGGAACTACTTCTACATCAAATTCCGTGCCTACAAGCTCTGCTGTTTCAAAATCAATATCCTGATTGATGGTAACCATTACGCCAAGCATAAACAAGGCTTTGATAACTTCATTAACTTCGCGTTTAATGAGATTTGCAAAGTCTTTAACATTAATGCTTTCGCCAACTTCAACGCGGGACGGCCTTACAACCGGTGCCTGTACTGCCGGCTGCTGCGGTTTGCTGCTGCCGGGGCGTTTTTTCATCATATGGTCGCGGCTGTGCATATTGCGGCTGTCGCGGCTTGCATACTGGCCTTTAATCTGCGGTTTTTCATTACGTTTTTTGTTAAACTGCTGTTTGCCGCCCTGCTGGCTGCCGCGGTTCTGGTTTTCAAAACGGCTTTGCTGCTGTCCTGCGGCACTGCGGTTCTGCTGGGAACCCTGCCCGGACTGCTGTCCTTTCGGTCCGATAAAAATACCTCCCTGCGGGCGCTGAGGACGGTTCTGCTTATTGTTTTTGCCCTGCTGGCCCTGCTGCAAATTACCCTTGCCATGCTGCTGCATCGGCTGATTGTTCTTTTTATGGTTTTGGTTATTCTGGTTATTATTGTTTTTAACCTGATTTTGATTGCGCTGTTCGTTATGCGCAGGAGCAGGTTTGCTGCCGTTATTTTTCGGTCTGTTATCCTGCTGGGGTTTATTTTTTTCAACCGGTTTAGGCTGATTCTGCACCTGTACTTTAACCTGTTTCTGGGCACTGGCTTTATTAGCGTCATTTTTTGCCGGCACTGCCTTCGGAGCATTGTTTTGTGCTTTTTGCTGCTGAGGCGCAGGCTTTTTCTCCGGCTGAACCGGCTTTTTGGAAAATGCGCGCACTACCATTTCTTTGGCAGCGTCATCCACCGTACTTAAACTTTTAACCTGAATGTTATTTTTTGCCAGTACATCAATTACTTCCTGGTTGCTTTTTCCCAATTCTTTAGCTATTTCATATATTCTATGCTTACCCATTCATCCACCTCCAAACTTAATCGTGGCACTTTTTCTGTATCATTGCTGCAAAATTATTATCCGTAATTACAACGGCCGTACGCGGGGATTTACCTATAGCCGAACCTATTTCCGCACGCGAAGGCCCTGTAATAATATTAACACCGGCCGACTTTGCAAGGTATTCCAGTTCCCTGCGGGATGTTTCCGCCGCATCAGAAGCAATCAGCATCAGTTTTGCCTTGCCGCCGTTTAAAGCGCTGCGTACCGCAAAATCACCCGCTGCAACTTTACCTGCCTTTTGCGCCAGCCCCAATGCAAAAGCTACCTGTCTATTGTCCATCGGGCAAATCCTCCAGCAGTTTTGCATAAACATCTTCCGTTACTGGTTTTTCCAAAGCACGTTCCAGGCGTTTTTCCTTAACGGCTTTTTTTATGCATTCCCGGCTGCGGCAGACATAAGCTCCGCGCCCGGATTTTTTGCCTGTTAAATCAAGCGATATTTCACCTTCCGGAGAACGTACAATGCGCAGCAGTGACTTTTTGTCTTTCATTTCACCACAGCCGACACATTTGCGCTGCGGCACTTTTTTAATCTTCTGCTGCTTCATCAGCTTCACCCCCGGCGCTTTCAAAAGGCTCTTCCTTGCTCTGGGTTTCGCTCTTTATATCAATTTTCCAGCCGGTAAGTTTTGCTGCCAGGCGTGCATTCTGCCCTTCTTTGCCAATGGCAAGAGAAAGCTGGTAATCGGGCACAACTACACGGCAGATTTTTTCACTTTCCAGAATCTCGGTGCTTACAACCTTGGCAGGAGATAATGCGTTGGCAACATACTGAGCGGGGTCATCGCTGTATTTTACAATATCAATCTTTTCGCCGCGCAGCTCGTTTACGATAGCCTGTACGCGCATGCCCTTCTGTCCTACGCAGGCGCCTACCGGGTCGATGTTTTCATCTTTGGTGTAAACAGCAATTTTGGAACGCATGCCCGGTTCGCGTGCAACAGATTTAATTTCCACCAAACCGTCATGAATTTCCGGAACTTCCAGTTCAAACAAGCGTTTCAAAAGGCCGGGATGAGTTCTGGAAACCATAATCTGCGGGCCCTTGCTTGTTTTGCGTACCTCTAAAATATAGGTTTTCATTCTGTCATGGTATTCGTAAATTTCACCGGGAATCTGCTCGCCAACCGTTAAAACAGCCTCTGCTTTGCCCAAATCAATGTAAACATTTCTGTTTTCCATACGCTGAATAACGCCGGTAACAATGTCGTTTTCACGGTTATAATATTTTTCAAACACCATGCCGCGCTCTGCTTCACGGATACGCTGAACAACAACCTGTTTTGCGTTCTGTGCGGCAATGCGGCCAAAGTTTTTCGGCGTTACTTCAATTTCCACAATATCGTCAAGCTCATAGCGCGGGTCAATTTTACGTGCATCTTCCAGAGTAATTTCATTAGCACTGTCTTCAGCGGTTTCAACTACATGCTTTTGTGCATATACATGCAGCTCGCCGCTGGTTCTGTTTAAATCAACGCGTACATTCTGATTGCTGCCAAAATTCTTTTTATAAGCAGTTACCAATGCTTCTTCAACAGCTTCAAACAAAATAGAAGGCTCAATACCTTTTTCCTTGCCTAATTCCTGCACGGCCATAATAAAATCTGCGTTCACTTTTCTTACTCCCCCTAAACCTTAAAAATCTATGTGCGGCCTGATCATGGCAATCGTTTTTCTTTCAAATACAACCGGATTCTTGCTTTCGCGTCCTTTAAGAACAGGTTTGGCGCTGATGGTATTTTCATCATGCGCTGTCAGAACTGCAACTATTTCCTTGTTCTTTTCCCAAGGCGCAAAAAATTTAATATCCACTTTTTTGCCGTAGAAACTTTCAAAATCCTTGTCTTTTTTAAGCGGACGGTCAATACCCGGTGAAGAAACTTCCAGATAATATTTATCCCTGATAGGGTCACGCGCGTCCAAAATTTCCGTCAGCTTTTCACTTACCATCTGGCAGTCATCAATCTCGATGCCGCCCGGTTTATCAATATAAATACGCAGATACCAATCTTTTTCACGCACATATTCAACATCAACCAGCGAAATATCTGTTCCCTGCAAAATTTCTTCGGCCATGCCGCTTACCAGTTTTTCAATCTCTGCACTCTGCATAATTCACCTCCGCTTTTTCTTAACCCTAATAAGAGGAAAGAGCGGGTAAAATACCCACTCTCTCAAAAGAAGTCATAATTTTTCTTAATATATTATACCACTATATGTCTTTAAAGACAAGTTATTTGTATCATTTTAAACATTAAAATTAACAAATCAGCCTCTTAAATATGCCAGAATTTCTTCGGCATTGGTGTCGGGCTTTGCTTTCGGATAAACTTTTTCAATAACACCGTTTTCATCAATTACAAAAGTGCTGCGTACAACGCCCATGCTTACTTTGCCGTACATTTTCTTTTCCTGCCATACGCCGAAAGCCTCAATAGCTTTACGCTCAGGGTCGCTTAACAAAATAAAAGGCAGTTCCTGTTTGGCTGCAAAATTGCTGTGCGATTTTACGCTGTCTTTGCTGATACCAATAACTTCCACACCAAGATTTTTATATTCGCCGTAATTGTTGCGGAAAGCACAGGCCTGGCGAGTACAGCCCGGCGTAGAATCTTTCGGGTAAAAATATACAACTACTTTTTTGCCTGCAAAGTCGTGCAGCGATACCAAATTGCCGTCTTTATCTTCCAAAGTAAAATCAGGCGCTTTCATTCCTGCTTCGAGCATTCTTTATTCCTCCTCTAATATGAATATATCTGAATTTAAAACATTTTATGCTTTCAAGCTTGCAATTGCTGCGGCAGTATCTTCCGCACCGTACACATAGCTGCCTGCAACCAGAATATTGGCACCGGCTTCGCGTACAATTTTACTGGTTTCGGCATTAATGCCGCCGTCAACCTGTATATCGCAGGCCAGGCCTTTTTCGTCAATCATTTTACGCAGCGCTGTAATTTTCGGCACAACGCTTTCTATAAATTTCTGCCCGCCAAAGCCGGGGTTTACCGTCATTAAAAGCACCATATCGGCATCGCCTAAAACTTCCTGCACCATGCAAAGCGGTGTTGCAGGGTTAAGTGCCACACCGGCCTTTACGCCCTTGCTTTTAATATATTGCAGGCAGCGGTGCAAATGCTTGGTTGCTTCTGCATGAACAACAATCATATCCGCACCTGCTTTGGCAAAATCATCAATATATGTTTCCGGGTGTTCTACCATTAAGTGGCAGTCAAAAAAAATATCCGTTACCTTACGGATTTTGGTTACAACGGGAGCGCCAAAAGTAAGGTTAGGCACAAAGTTGCCGTCCATAACGTCGATATGAACCCAATCTGCACCGGCTTTTTCGATTTTTTTAATTTCGTCCGCCAAAAAGGCAAAATCAGCAGATAAGATAGATGGTGCTATTTTAATCATCTTTTACCACTCTTTTCTTTCAGTAATTTTATTTCATCTAAAATTGCAAGATAAGATTCATAACGGCTTGCGGGAATTTTACCTTCTTCTACCGCATTTTTTACGCCGCAGACCGGTTCATGCGTATGCGTGCACGGGACAAATTTGCAGCCGTGCTCAAAATGCTTAAATTCACGGAAATACTTATAAAGCTCGCGCGCGTCGATATTTTCCGCAAGCAAATTGCCAAAACCGGGTGTATCGGCAAGGTAGCCGCCGTTAAAAGGCAGAAGCTGGGCATAACGTGTTGTATGCCGCCCGCGACCGATTTTTTCACTTACCTTGCCTGTCTGCAATGCTATGCCGGGCTGCAGGGCATTAAGCATGGAAGATTTACCGACACCGGACGGCCCGGCAAATGCGCTGATTTTGCCGTTTAAATATTCTTTCAGCGCTTCAAGCCCTGTTTCGTTAAAAGTTGATACAGTAAAAACAGTATAGCCTGCCTTACGGTAAACTCCGGTAATTTCTTCAAGCTGCGCTTCGCTTACAAGGTCTGTTTTATTAAGGCATAAAACGGCTTCAATACCAGCTCGCTCGGCAAACGCCAGCATTTTATCTGCCAGCAGACAGCTGAAATCCGGGTCTGCGCAGGCAAAAGCAATTACAATACAGTCAAGGTTAGCCATTGCCGGCCGCTCCATAAAATTGCGGCGCGGCAAAATAGTTTTAATCATGCTTTCGCCGTCAGGATTTTTCTCAAACTCAACCATATCTCCCGTAACGGCGGAAAAACGCACCTGTTTCATTTTACCCTTTATTTTGCAGGTAACAATTTCTTTATCAGGTGTTTCCACATAATAATACCCGTTAAAATTTTTTATAATGCGGCCTGCTGTCAAAGCTGTTTCTCCTCTATAAGTTTATTGTCACAGTAGAATCTGGCCACGGCGCTACCGCTTACTTCAACTTTCTGGCGTATGCGCACGCCTTCACGTTTGGTGCCTTCGTAAACTACTTTTTCGCCGTCGTCGTCAACCACAACAATTTTTACTTTTTGTTTTTTCGCTCCGTCAGGCACTACAAATTCGGCATATTTATTCTGAGATGCCGTACCTACGCCGTCAGAAACACGCAGCACAACATCAGTGCTGTTCAAAACTTTGCTGCCTTCTTTAGGCGTAATGCTCAAAACAGTACCGGCAACTTTTTTACTGCCCACGCTTTGTGCGGTAATGTTTTTAAAACCGAGTTTTTCAAGTACCGTCATGGCTTCGCCTGATGCTTTGCCAACTACGGAAGGAATAGTAACTTCTTTCGGCTTTTCGGAGATTACAAGATTTATTTTTTCACCATGGCGTATTTTTTCGTTAGCTTTAGGGGTTTGTTCAATAACAAGCCCGCTGCCGTCTTCGCGGAAAACGGTTTCTACTTTGCCAAGCGCAAGTTCTTTGCGTTCTATCATCTTGCGTGCGTCGGCAAGGTTTTTGCCCATAAGGTTAGGAACATCCACCATTTCAATGCCCTTGCTTACCGTTAAATAAACAGCACTGCCTTCTTTACGCATTTCGTTTCCGGCAGGGTCCTGCTCAAGCACAAGCCCCGGTGTTACTTTATCGTCGTAGGCTTCCTTCAGGGTTATGCTGAACCCTGCATTTTCCAGTATCTGCTGCGCTTCAACAACGGTTTTACCGGTTACATCAGGCACTTTTACAGTTTCACGGCTAAACACGTTGCCTATAAGCAGAAATACTGCCGATAAAACCACTACCACAGCCGCAAGCATAATTTGCTGGTGCCGTGTAAGCTGGGTTTCTTTCATTTTTTGCAGCCAGCTTTTTTTAGCTTTCGGTTTTGCAGGAGCAGCAGGAACCGTCATTACAATGGTTTCTTCCGGAACTTCCGTTTCATCTGTCACCAGTGCAGATTTTTCTTTAACTTCGTCAGCAAAGCTGTCTGCTTCGGTGTAATCCTCTGCCTCGCCGTTTTTCTCCATTTTATTTTTGATGGAATTTAAATCCTGGCGCATTTCTTCCGCGCTGGCGTAACGCTTGGTTAAATCTTTGGCAAGCGCTTTATCTATCACATGCTGCAAACAAGCCGGCAGCCCGTCAACGTAAGTGCTGAGCGGCGGCGGCGTTTTTTCAACATGCATCATGGCAACGGCAACGGCCGTATTGCCGTCAAACGGCACATGCCCCGTAAGCATTTCATAAAGCACAATACCCAAAGAATAAATGTCGCTCTGGGCGGTTACAGGCTTTCCGCTTGCCTGCTCCGGAGATAAATAATGCACCGAGCCAATTACCGAATTGGTATACACCATCGTCATATTGCTTATCATTCTGGCAATGCCAAAATCAGCAATTTTGGGGTGCATGTTTTCTGTTATTAAAATATTGTGCGGCTTAATATCGCAGTGAATAATATTGCGCCTGTGCGCATGGCTTAACCCCGCTGCAATATCTTCGGCAATGCAAACAGCCTTATAAGGCGAAAGCCGTCCTTTTTCTTCAAGCAGGTCTTTTAAGGTTTTGCCTTCCACATATTCCATAACGATAAAAGACTTGCCTTCTTCTTCGCAAACATCAAAAATATTTATGATAGAAGGGCTGGAAAGCCGTGCAGCCGACTGAGCCTCATGCTTAAACTGGTTAAGAAGCGTTTTGTCGTCATTAAACTGGTCGCGCAGTATTTTTATAGCTACCTGCCTGTTAAGCAGCAAATCTTCAGCCAGATAAACTTCGGCCATTCCGCCTGAACCAATGTGACGCAGGATTTTATAACGTTGTTTTAAAATTGTTCCGTTGTTCATTTATATCTCCTCCGCACAAAAGTCTATCAAAATCACCGAAACATTATCGCGCCCGCCATTATTAAGCGCAAGTTCAATTAAAGCATCCGCCGCTTTTGCCGTATTTTCTTCCTTCAAAACGGCAGCAATTTCATCATCGGCAGCCATATCCGAAAGCCCGTCGCTGCACAAAAGCAGCCTGTCGCCCGGCTCTGTTTCAAAGCTGAAAACATCTGAATCAAGCCCTTCATCCGCACCGACTGCCCTTAAAATTACATTGCGCTGCGGGTGGCGGCGTGCTTCATCAGTTGTTATATCGCCCTTGCTTAAAAGTTCAGCCACATAAGAATGGTCCTGAGTTATCTGCTTAAGCAGGCCATTGCGCCATAAATACAGACGGCTGTCGCCAATATTTAAAGCATAAGCTTTTTTATCTTCTGCCAGATACACGGCAACCAGAGTTGTGCCCATGCCTTCGTAATCAGGCATTTTGCATACCAGGCTGCGCAGATGGCTGTTAGCTTTGGAAGCAGCTTCTTTTAAAGCCGTACACAGGGCTTCTCCGGTAAGCCCGGCAAAATTCTTTTTTTCTTCTTTTAAAACTTTAATTGTTTCCACGCTGGCAATTTCACCGCCGGCATAACCGCCCATGCCATCAGCGATGGCAAACAGTTCCGGTCCGTCCGTTAATAAGGCATCCTCATTAGCAGTACGCACAAGGCCGGTATTTGTTTTACTGACCGCTATCATACAGCGCCCCCTGAATAAATCACTTGTTATCGTTAAACTTCGCCCGCAGCTGTCCGCAGGCTGCATTAATATCTTTGCCCATCTCCTTGCGGATGGTGGCATTAATTTTATTTTTCTGTAAAATTCTTAAAAATCCTTCAATACGTTTTGCCGGAGGGCGTTCAAAACCTTTTTCCGGTACCGGATTGGCCGGAATTAAATTTACCGATGCGTGCTTAAATTTTAAATAATTACTTAAAAGCTGCGCATCCTCCGTGCTGTCATTTTTATCTTTTATTAAAATATATTCATAAGTTACCTGCCTGCCGCTTGCGCGCGCGTATTTTTCCGCGGCAGCAATAACGGAAGGAAACGGAAAGCCTTTATTAACAGGCATCAGCTGAGTGCGCACATCATCTTTTACGGCATGCAGCGAAACGGCAAGATTAATAGGTATATTTTCTTCCGCCAGCCTTTCAATGCCCGGTATAATTCCGCAGGTAGAAACCGTCATATTACGGTAACTCATAAACGCCGCATCCTCACGGTGCAGAAATTTTAAAGCACCCGTAACCTCATCATAGTTAAGCATCGGCTCGCCGCTGCCCATCACTACAACGCGGCTTACCTGCTGCGGGGCTATCATGGCGTTAAACAAATAAACCTGCATAATAATTTCTGCACTCGTTAAATTACGCACGCAGCCGTTTAAACCGCTGGCACAGAAAGCACAGGCCATGGCACAGCCAACCTGACTCGACACGCAAACGCTGTAACCGTAATCGTGGTGCATTAAAACAGTTTCCACGGAATTGCCGTCCTGCAATTCAAGCAGCAGCTTTTCCGTAAGGCCGTCCGACGATTTCCAGCGCGTTAAAATATTTATACTGGCAGGCATAACCGTAAATTTTTCATTCAAAACGGCAATATCTGCCTTGGAGAGATTATGCATCTCCTCAAATTTAAAAACACATTTTTTATAAAGCCACTGGTAAACCTGCGAAGCACGGAATTTTTTCAAACCTGCTGCCACAAACTCCTGCTGCAATTCTTCCGGCGTTAAGCCAAAAATTTCTTTTTTCATAATCACAGCTCCTTGCGGCGCATTACGCAGATATAAAAGCCGTCAACATTATCACGCTGCGGCAGAAGCTGCAGCTCATTAATTGTTTCACCGGTCAGCGGATGCCTGAACCCGGCATATTCAAATTCCGTATTGGCCTTTAAAAACTCACTGACAAGCAGGTTATTTTCTGCCTGCTCCAAAGTACAAGTACTGTAAACAAGCCTTCCTCCCGGTTTTACGTAACGTGCTGCATTTTGCAGAATAGCTTTTTGCAGCGGAGGAAATACTTTTAAATCTTTTTTATTTTTACGCCAGCGTGCTTCTGCCCTGCGCCTTAATACACCAAAGCCGCTGCAAGGCGCATCCACAAGGACACAATCCGCAGAGTCTGCCCATTCCGGTTTAAATACAGAAGCATCCATCAGCACGGGTTCTATAATATCTATGCCAAGCCTTACGGCATTTTCTTTAATTAACTCCATTTTATGCGGATGAATGTCGCAGGCATAAATTCTGCCCTTATTTTGCATAAGCTGGGCAAGGTGAGTTGTTTTCCCGCCCGGCGCAGCGCATAAATCAAGCACTGTCATCCCCGGCTGCGGGCATACTGCGTGAGCAACAAGCATGGAGCTTTCATCCTGCATATAAAAAGCATCCGGTGCTTTTTCCATTAAAGCATTAAGCCCTGCGGTTTTGGTGCAGATTATGCCTTCCTCGCACCATTTGGAAGGAACAGCTTCAAAGCCTGCTGCCTGCAAAACTTCCAAAAGATTGCTGCGTGTTGTTTTAAGCGTATTGGTTCGCAGGCTTAAAACAGGCGGCAAATTATTGTAATCCAGTAATTTTTCTGTTTCTTCTTCTCCAAACTGCTTTAACCAGTGCTTGACAAGCCACAGCGGATGCAGTTTTGTTAAGGCAAGGTTTAAAGCTGCATCGGCAGATTTATCAGGAAACAGCAAAGTTCTCGCTTCCCTGCCGCGTACGGCAGAACGCAGAATGCCATTTACAAATTTTGCCGCACCGGCATGGCTTGCGGCTTTGGCAAGTTCCGTACTTTCATTGCATGCCGCCGAAACCGGTACTTTATCAAGATAAAAAATCTGATAGAGCCCCATGCGCAAAATATTTAAAATTACCTTGTCAATTTTTGCCAGAGGCCTTGCCGATAACTGCGACAAAAGCCAGTCCAAAGTACCTTTTGCTTTTATGGTACCATAGACCAGCTCTGTAATGAACCTGCGGTCCCTGTCATCCGTTTTTTTAGTGCGCAGGGTTTTGTTAAGGGCAATATTGGCATAAGCGCCGCCATCAATAACGGCACAAATTACTTCAAGCGCAATCTGCCTTGCAGTATCTTTTTTTATTTTTTTATTTGCCTGTCTTTTTTCTGTCATCTGCTTCCTCTGTATCTAAAAAGTCTAAAATAGCTGCTTCTACTTTCTTAATATCAACCCGTGTATTAAAACATGGGCCAAACGGCCTTTCGTTTAAAACGCCTATAACCGGCAGCGGAAAAACATCCTGTATGCCGCTGGTTAAATCGCGCTCGCAGGCAACGGCAATTATTGCTTTCGGGCGTATTTCTTTTACCATCTGCCTAGCCAAAGTACCGCCTGTTGCCACGCCCATGTGAATTCCGTATTTATGTGCCAGCCCAAGCATTCCGCCGACACAGCAGCGTCCGCACTGACGGCAGTTTTCAATATTGCGCGTAATTTTATGGGCGCAGGTATCAAGCTGAATGCAGTGCGGCGTTAAAATCATAATTCTTGATGCCGGCACTTTTATTTTATGCTGGCGTACCAGATGATTGCTTACTTCAATAAAAGACTGTTCTATTCTCTGGCGCGGTATGTTAAAAATGCGTCCCAGCCCAACAGCAAAGGGAAACAGCATATTAACAGCTTTCCATGCCCAAAAATAAAATGTTTTGATGATTGGAAAGCCTAAAATTGCAAGCACAATAGCACTGACAGCTGCCAAAAGAGCTATTGCCACCACAATGCCAACGCTGCCAAAAAGCACCGGCAGCGTGGAACTGATTTGTGCAAGCCCCGGCAAGGCCACGCGCCAGCATAAATAAATAAAAACCGCTCCCAAAAAAGCACTGGCCAATGTCAGCGAAACAAATATGCGTTTTTTCGGTTTCAAAACACTTTCCATTGCTTTACTTACCTCAACCTAAAATATCACCTTTATTAATACCGCGGCCATTGCAGAATACCGCAGCAGGCATACGTTTTTTCGATTCCGGCTGTACTTCGGTAACAAGAAGAACGCTGCTGCCGCAGGCAACTTTAAAGCCGTTCTTTAAAACTTCGGTAACTTCCCCCGCTTTGCTGCCGCTGCCACTGGCAACTTCCGCACGCCATATTTTAAGCTTTTTGCCTCCGGGCAAATTCGTAAACGCACCCGGTGCAGGGTTAAAGGCACGTATTTTATTATGAATCTCCGCCGCAGACAGGTTCCAGTCAATGGCTTCCATATCGCGCGTAAGCAAATGTGCGTAAGTTGCTTCAGCATCATTTTGCTTAACTGGTTTAATTTCGCCGCGTTTTATTTTTTCAACGGTTTCAAGCAGCAGTTTGCCGCCAATTTCCTTTAAACTGTCATGCAGTTCGCCCATGGTCATTTCCGGCGTAATCTCAACTTCCGCTTTTGCAAGCATATCGCCGGTATCCATACCGATATCCATCTGCATAATTGTTACGCCGCTTTTTGTTTCGCCGTTTAAAATTACATAATGTATAGGCGCAGCCCCGCGGTATTTAGGCAAAAGCGAAGCATGCACGTTTATACAGCCGTACTTCGGCATTTCCAGAATTTCTTTCGGCAAAAACTGGCCAAAAGCAGCTACTACAATTAAATCAGGCGCAAGGCCGCGTAAAAGTTCAATAACTTCCGGCGTTTTTACGCGCTGAGGCTGGTAAACTTCATAGCCACGTTCAAGCGCATATTCTTTTACCGGCGTCATAAGCATTTTCTGCCCGCGTCCTTTGGGCCTGTCAGGCTGTGTAAATACACCAACTATTTCATCTGTGCCCTGCTCTGCCAGCGCCTTTAAACTGGCAACGGCAAAATCAGGGGTTCCCATAAATACAATACGCATCATTACTGCTCCCCGTCAAAATTCTTCGGCATCAGCACTTTGGCCTTGTCTATAAACAGCACTCCGTCCAAATGGTCAAGTTCATGCTGAATGCAAACTGCCAGAAGCCCATCTGCCTTAATAAGCATTTTTCGCCCTTTACGGTCATAATATTCGCAATGCACAATTTCCGCACGTTCCACTTCGCCTTCGTAATCAGGTACGGAAAGGCAGCCTTCCGGGCCAACGGCAGAACCCTCACGGTAAGTAATAACAGGGTTGATAAGCTCAATCAGCCCTTCGCCAACGTCAATAACAACAATGCGTTTCAAAACGCCAATCTGCGGCGCCGCAAGCCCGACACCGTTAGCGGCATACATGGTTTCTGCCATATCGTCCAAAAGACGCAGAGTTTTTTTATCCATGCGTTCAACTTCCTGTGCTTTCTGGCGCAGCACAGGGTCTCCGGCAACAAGTATTTTTAATTTACTCACAGTATCCTCCTAAAATTCGCTCTCATAATAATTATTATATCACAAAAAATGTTATACGGGCAATTTTACAGCACATTAAACGGGTCAACGTCAAAATAAACATTTTTCATGTCACGGTACGGCGACTGCCATAACGCTGTTTTAAATATATTTATCTGTGTGCTTTTTACCAGCACGTTAACTCGGTATAAATCGCGCACTTTGCCAATAATACCGGCAAACGGGCCGAATACTTCCGCATCGGTATTTTTTGCCTGCTGCTCCAGAAAATCAGCTATTTCCTTAGCCGTACCGTTAGCGCGTTCTTCGTTTTTATCCCATACGGTTATTTTCAAAAACGCCGCATAAGGCGGATAATTTAGTTCCTTACGCCGCAGCAGTTCTTCTTCCGCAAAGGTATCGTAATCCTGTGCCGCCGCAAGATGGACAGTCCGGTTATCCGCATCGTACACCTGCAAAATTACATGCCCCGGCTTATCGCCGCGCCCAGCACGCCCTGCGGCCTGTGTAAGCAGCGAAAACGCTCTTTCGTAAGCACGGAAATCCGGCATGTTCAGCATGGAATCTGCCGAAAGCACGCCGACAAGCGTAACATTGGGTATGTCGTGCCCTTTGGCAACCATCTGCGTACCAATCAGCACATTATACCTGCCGCTTGAAAAAGCGTTTAAAATTTCTTCATGTGCAAATTTGCGCAGCGTGGAATCCTGGTCCATACGCAAAACTTTTACTTCCGGCAAAGCCGCAATCTGTGCTTCTGCTTTTTGCGTGCCGGTGCCGAAAAATTTTATGCGCCTGCTGTGGCATTTGGGGCATTCTTCCGGCACGGGCATGGTGTTGCCGCAGTAATGGCAGCGCATGGCTTTTCCTTCTTCATGGTAAACCAAAGCCACGGCGCAGTGCGGGCACATAATAGTTTCACCGCAGTCACGGCACATAACAAAAGTTGAATAACCGCGGCGGTTTAAAAGCACAATTGCCTGCTCTCCTGCCGCAGCAGTACGCACAAGCTCCTGCTGCAAAGTGCGTGACAGCACCGAAAAATTTCTTTCCTGCAATTCTTTGCGCATATCAACAATTTGTACCTTTGGCAGCGGCTGGCCGTTTGGGCGGCCAGTTAAACGCAGATGCTTAAACCGCCTCATTGTGGCGTCATAATAACTCTCTATCGACGGCGTTGCGCTGCCTAAAACTACCGGTATATTAAAATATTTTGCCCTGTGCAGTGCTACTTCACGGGCATGATAGCATGGTCTTTCTTCCTGTTTGTAACTCTGGTCATCTTCTTCATCAATAATAACAAGGCCTAAATTTGTAAAAGGCGCAAAAACAGCCGAACGCACGCCAATTAAAATCTGCGCTTCGTTATTGCGTATTTTATAAAAAACGTCTGCCCTTTCGCTTGCCGATAATTTACTGTGCACAACAGCAATGCAGCCCTTAAACCAGCTTTGAAAACGCTTTACTATCTGCGCCGTGAGGGCAATTTCCGGCACAAGTACCAGTACCTGGCGTCCTTCTGCAAGCGCTTTTGCCGTTAAATTAAGGTATACTTCCGTTTTGCCGCTGCCGGTTACGCCCTGCAACAAAAAAGTTTCCTGCCGTTTTTCTGTAATTGCTTTGCTTACGGCTTCAACAGCCCGTGCCTGTTCTTCCGTTAAATCAAAACTTTGTTTTAAAGTGTTATTGCCGGCATAACTGTTGCGTAAAACGCGCTGCTCACTGCGGCTACACCACGCCTTTTGCAGCAGGGTACGCAAAACAGCAGCACTTACACCTGCTGCTTCCAACTCCTTTGCGCTCAGCTCACGCTCTGCCTGCGCCAAAATTTGCAGCGCCGCCATCTGCGCCTTAGCGCGGTTACTGCCTTCCGCCAGCGCCAGCATGCCGCTTTCCGTTATGGCATAACAATACTGCATTTTTTCTTTCAGGCGGTTTTCCAGTTCGTAATATAAAAGCCTGCCGTTTTCATCATAAACAGCATGGCGCTTTATACTGCTTTTGCCGGGAATAAAAAGGCGCATTGCTTCTGCCAGCGGGCACATATAATATTCTGCAAGCCAGCGGGCTGCTTCCAGCATTTCATCGTCAAACCACGGCTCAGTGCCTATAACTGCCTGAACCTCTTTATATCTTTCAGGCTCCGGCAAATCGCTGCCTGCTTCGCCAACAACAAAGCCTTCCGTTGTCTGCCGCGCAAAAGGCACAATTACACGCCATCCTGCGCCTATATAGCCAAACTGCGGCGGCAAAGCGTATGTAAACTGTTTAAACAAATTTTTAACAGGTAAATTTATTGCTACGTTAACGTATCTCATACAAAACTCCAACTAAAACTTTACCTATTTATTTTACCATATCCTGACAAATACTTTAATAAAAAAACTGCACCTCCTAAAGTCTAACTTTTGGGGTGCAGTTCAACGCAGTTTAAAATTTTAAATTTTACAGTCCGGCCTGTTTTCTTAAAGTTTCTGCCTTATCGGTATGTTCCCACGGCAGGTCTACATCGGTACGGCCAAAATGCCCGTAAGCAGCAGTCTGCTTGTAAATCGGGCGCAGCAAATCCAGCGTTTTAATAATGCCGGACGGGCTGAGAGAGAAGTTCTTTTTAATAAGTTCGGCAATCTTGTCGTCGTCAATTTTGCCGGTGCCGAAAGTATCTACCAAAACGGAAACAGGCTGTGCAACGCCAATGGCATAAGCAAGCTGAATTTCGCATTTATCGGCAAGACCTGCGGCAACAACGTTTTTAGCTACATAACGTGCTGCATAAGCTGCACTGCGGTCTACTTTCGTGGGGTCTTTACCGGAGAAAGCACCGCCGCCGTGACGGGCCATGCCGCCGTAAGTATCAACAATAATTTTACGTCCGGTAAGGCCGCTGTCGCCCTGCGGGCCGCCGATAACGAAACGTCCGGTCGGGTTGATGTAATATTTGGTTTCGTCATCAAGCATTTCTGCCGGTACAACCGGTTTTACAACAAATTCCATAATATCGCGGCGGATTTGTTCCAGAGCAATTTCCGGAGCATGCTGCGTGGAAATAACAATCGTATCAATGCGTACGGGTTTGCCGTCGTCATATTCAACGGTTACCTGGGTTTTTCCGTCCGGGCGCAGGTAAGGCAGAACGCCGGTTTTGCGCACTTCTGCAAGGCGGCGGGAAAGTTTATGTGCCAAAGAAACAGGCAGCGGCATATATTCCGGAGTTTCGTTAGTGGCATAACCGAACATCATGCCCTGGTCACCGGCGCCTACTTCGTTTTCATCGGCCTTGCCTTCTTTTGCTTCCAGAGATTTATCAACGCCAAGCGCAATATCCGGCGACTGTTCGTCAATGGAAATCAAAACGCCGCAGGTATTGCCGTCAAAGCCATATTTAGCGCGGTCATAACCGATATTGATAACGGTTTCGCGCGCGATTTTAGGAATATCAACATAGCAGCTCGTGGAAATTTCGCCGACAACATGAATCTGCCCGGTTGCAACTACAGTTTCGCAGGCAACACGGCCATGCGGGTCCTCTGCCAGAATAGCATCAAGCACAGCATCAGAAATCTGATCGGCAATTTTATCAGGATGCCCTTCCGTAACAGATTCGGAAGTAAATAATTTTCTCATTCTGTTCCTCCTTATGTAAATAAAAAAGCGCCCTCTGTGAGAGCGCCGCTGATTGTACCGACATTCTCATCTCTCGATTAACTCGCAGGACTTAGCACCGTTTGCATTAATGCAATGGTTGCTGCGGTTTCATTGGGCCAATCCCTCCACCAGCTCTTGATGAGTAATATTAAGTTACTATGATATTATATCCAATTTATGTAAAAAAGGCAACAATTATTTCCTTAAGCGCAGAACGGTGTTCAAAAGTTCTTCCGCAACGTCGTATTTGCTCATCTGCGGCAGTTCTTTAATGCTGCCGTCCGGGAAAATCAGTTTTACGATATTGGTTTCACTGCCAAAGCCTGCCCCCTGCATTGTTACATCGTTGGCAACAATCATATCAAGGTTTTTCTTGGTAACTTTTTCTTTGGCATTATCAATAAGGTTCTGGGTTTCTGCTGCAAAACCAACAAGAAACTGGCCTTTTTTGCGTTCACCCAGCGTTTTTAAAATATCCGGGTTCTTATCCATTACAACCGTTAAAGCATCATCGGTTTTCTTTTTAATTTTCTGCGCTGCCACATCATGCGGGCGGTAATCGGCAACAGCCGCCGCCTTGATAACAATGTCACAGCCGTCGTAAACGGCAAGGCACGCATCCATCATCTGCTGCGTTGTTTCTACATTTACAACTTTAATATTCGGCGGCGGTGTAAGCGCGCTGGGGCCTGTAACAAGGGTTACTTCCGCGCCGCGTTCTGCAGCTGCCTGTGCAATGGAATAACCCATTTTTCCGCTGCTGCGGTTGCCTACATAACGCACCGGGTCAATGGGTTCACGCGTACCGGCTGCAGTTACCAAAACTTTAAGGCCGCGCATATCGCCTTCCGTTTTTGCAAAAAAGTTCTTCACAAAATTAACTATATCCGCAGGTTCAGGCAAACGCCCTGCGCCAACGGCACCGCAGGCCAGTACGCCGCTTGCCGGAGGCATCACCACAATGCCGCGGCTTTTAATTTTGGCAATATTTTCCTGTGTGGCAGGGTTTTCATACATATGCGTATTCATGGCAGGGCACACAATAACCGGTGAATGTGCCGCAAGCAGCGTTGTCGAAAGCAAATCATCGGCAATACCGTATGCCATTTTGGCAATGATGTTGGCCGTTGCCGGCACAACCATAAACAGATCGGCCCAATCGGCAAGGGCAATATGTTCAACGTTAAATTCCTGATTGGCATTCCACATGGAAACAGCAACTTTATTGCCGCTGATTTCCTTAAAAGTCAGCGGAGTTACAAACTGCTGGGCATGTTCTGTCATAACGACACGCACTTCTGCACCCTGTTTGCGCAGTTTGCTCACCAGGTCAACGGCTTTATAAACGGCAATGCCGCCTGTTACACCTAAAACAATTTTCTTACCCTTCAACAAGGCCGGCGCCTCCCTTATTTACCCTGATTGCGCTCATAAGTAATGGTATCGTTTGCAATTTCCTTCAAGGCAATGCTTACTTCCTTTTCCGGAAGGTTCTGCCCGGGCACAGTCAGTTCGCGTGCACGTTTGGCAGCCAGCATGGCCAGAGTATATTTGCTGTCAACTTTTTCTGTTAAATAATCGATGGAAGGATCTACCATAGACATTAAAATCACTCCTCTTTTCTGCAATGGCAAATTTCGTCAATAATAAAATATGTACGGGCGGCGCGGTAACGTTCTGCTTCCATAACGGTCAGAACTTTCTGCGTGGCCCTTTCGGCAATGTCATTAACTATAATATAGTCATATTCGCTGGCGTAAGCAAGCTCGCCCGTGGCGGATGCAAGGCGTTTTTTGATAACTTCCTCGCTGTCTGTGCCGCGTTTGTAAATACGCGAAGAAAGCTCATCAAGAGAAGGCGGAACAATAAACACAAACACACCGTCCGGGAAACGCTTTTTAATCTGCAAAGCGCCCTGAATATCAATTTCCAAAATTACATCTTTGCCCTGATTAAGCAAATCCATAACATAATCGCGCGGCGTGCCGTAATAGTTGCCGTATACTTCGGCATACTCCAGAAGGCCGCCCTCGGCAATCATGGTTTTAACTTCTTCAACAGTTTTAAAAAAATAACTTACGCCGTCAACTTCGCCCTCGCGCGGAGCGCGGGTGGTTACAGATACCGAATAGCCAATATCCGGCAGCTTTTCACGCAGCATCTGGCAGATTGTACCTTTACCGGCGCCGGACGGACCCGACAAAACCAGCAGCAATCCTTTTGGTTTCAAAATAAGCCCTCCCCTGCTCAGCCGTTATTCTTCATCTTCGTCATCGCTCTGTACAAGCCTGTTGGCAACGGTTTCCGGCTGTACGGCCGACAAAATAATATGGCCGCTGTCAGTAACAATTACCGCACGTGTTCTGCGCCCGTAAGTTGCGTCAATAAGCGTGCCGTTATCGCGCGCTTCCTGAATAATTCTTTTTATCGGCGCAGATTCCGGGCTGATAATAGAAATAATCCTGTTGGCAGCAACTATATTGCCAAAGCCTATGTTAATAAGCTTAATATCCATAAAGCAGCCTCCTCTTATTCGATATTCTGTATCTGTTCCCTGATTTTTTCAATTTCTGCCTTAATGTCTACCACCAGCTGGGCAATGGTGTAATCATTGGCCTTGGAAGCAATGGTGTTGGCTTCACGGTTAAATTCCTGCACCAGAAAATCAAGCTTTCTGCCCACCGGCTGATTAAGGTTAATAATTTCGCGGAATTGTTTGATATGGCTTTTCAGCCTTACAATTTCTTCCGTAATGCTTGTACGGTCGGCAAAAATGGCAACTTCCTGCAACAAGCGTTCCGGCTCTACCGTCTGGTTATATTTTTCAAGCAGGTCGTTAATGCGTTCGCTCAAACGTTCCTGGTATTCTTCCACAACCTGCGGCGAACGTGCTTCTATCTGCAAAAGTTTTTCTTCAATCAGCGCGGCGCGCTTGATAAAATCGCCGTAGATATTGCCGCCTTCCGTTTCGCGCATGGCAACAAGGTTGTTAACAGCCTGCTGCAAAGCCTGTTCAAGCTGCGGCCAGATGGTTTCAACGTCAAAAAAGCCCTCTTTAACGCTGATAACGTCCGGGCAGCGCGCGAGGTACAATACCTCTGCCTGCTCGGCCAGCTTGCAGCCGCCGATACCGGCAGCTTCGGCAACTTCCTGCAAAGCGTTATGGTACGCTGCTGCCAAAGGCTTGTCTACTTTAACGGTGCAGAGCCCGTCATTTACATAATCTGCTGTGATAAATACATCTATGCGCCCACGGTTAATACTGCGCAAAATAGTTTTGCGTATCCTGTCCTCCAGGGGATTTAAAAAGCGCGGCAAACGGATAGCCACTTCATTATAACGGTGATTTACCGTTTTCATTTCTACCGTTGCCGAAAACTTTTCATCCTCATATTCGCCGCGGCCAAAACCAGTCATACTTTTAAGCAAAATAAAACCTCCCGCCGCATTTCTAAATTAGTAAAATTGTTGTATACTTATTCTTGAAATAATATTATACCCTATTATGACTTCATAAGCAAACGAAAAACGCAAATTTTTAAAGAAAAAAGGAGAATTTCCATGAATTTGGAAGGTATTACAATAAATATTCTCACAAGCCGGCTGCAGGAAAAGCTGCTCGGCGGCAAAATATATAAAGTTTTTATGCCTAACAAAAGCAGCCTTCTGCTGCTTGTTAAAACCGAAAATGCCGTTATACCTTTAGCTGCCGATTTTTCCGGTGCTTCGCCCTATTTATATATGCCGGATAAAACGCCGGAACGCCCTGAAACCCCGCCTGCTTTCTGCATGCTTCTGCGCAAGCATCTGGAAGAAGGGCGCATTACCAAAATAATGCAAAGCGGCCTGGACCGCGTTGTTACAATGGAGATAAGCAGCATAGGCAGCGCAAGGCAAATTATCAGCAAACAGCTTATTTTTGAACTAACCGGTAAAAACGCCAATATTATTTTTGTAAGCGAAGGCGTAATTTTAGACAGCCTGAAACACATCGGCAAAGCGTTAAGCAGTTACCGCCAGATTCTGCCGGGTCTTGCCTACATTGCCCCGCCGCCGCAGAACGGGCTGGATATTTTAACATCCGCCCCGGTGGATATTGCCGCAGCGGCACAAAACCTGCCCCCGCCGCCGCAAAAAGCGCTTATTGCCGCTACAACCGGCATTGGGCAGTATACGGCAGGCCAGCTTTTAAAAATTGCCGGCATAACTGCCGAAAGCGGTATTACAAACGAAAATGCTGCTGCGCTGGCAGATGCCATTGGCACTTTGCAAAAAAATATTGCCGCTGCCAAAGCCGGTACTGCGCCTGTATACGCCATTATTACCCGTACCAATACCGTTAAAACAATTCTTCCGTTTAAACCTTTGCAGCTTACAGGCGGCGAAACCGTAAAAGAGTTTGCCTCGCTTAACAGCGCCGTTGCTTTTGCGCAAAGCCTTACGCCCGTTCTTTTGCCGGAACAGGCGGTTTTAAACAAAACAGTAAATGCGGAAACCGAAAAGCTGCAGAAGAAAATACTGCTTTTAAAAGAAGAACTTGCCGCGGCGGAAGATGCCGAACAGCAGCGCATTATTGCCGATACCTTAATGGCAAATTTGTACCGCATTGCCAAAGGCAGCAGTGAATGTACGCTTGAAAACATTTATGACGGCACGCCGCTGGCCATAAAACTTGCGCCCGATTTAACTGCCAACGAAAACGCACAAAAATATTATAAACGCTATAATAAATTAAAACGTGCGCAGGCAGAAATTAAAGAGCAGCTGAAACTTACGGAAGAAGCCGTTGAATATCTTGGAAGTATCGACATTGCCCTTAAACTTGTACAAACAAGGGCCGAAGTTGCTGAAATTAAGGCAGAACTTGCTGCCGCAGGTTTTATAACCGTAAAAAATACCAAAAATAAAATGCCGCAGGCAAAATCAACACCAACAATTATTAAACTTTCGGAAGATACGGCTTTATATATCGGCAAAAACAACAAACAAAACGATTACGTTACTTTTTCAATCGGCAGCGGCAATGATTTATGGTTCCATACCAAAAACATTCCCGGCTCGCACGTTATTTTAAAAACAACTCTGCCGCAGGCAGATGAAAAAGACATTCAAACTGCGGCAACGCTGGCAGGATACTTCAGCAAAGCCCGCGGCGGCAGTAAAATACCTGTAGACTGTACCCTGAGAAAATTTGTAAAAAAACCGAGCGGTGCTAAACCCGGCTTTGTTATTTACACTAACCAGACAACGTATTATGTAACGCCAGAAGAAGAAGCAATAAACAAATTAATAAATTAAACAAAAAACTGCACCAAAAGCTATGATATGCACAATAACTTTAACGGTGCAGTTTTTTACTGCAATAAATATTTATTTAACAAGTCAATATCAAAAGCATATTCTTGTGCTGTCTGTTTTGTTATCTCCCCTGTTTTTGCCAAATATGCCAGCGCGTAATCCATGCACTGCATTCCCTGCTGCCTGCCGTTTTGCATGTAGCTTACAAGCTGATGTGCTTTTCCGTCACGCAAAAGGCTGCGCACGGCCTGTGTAAAGGTTAAAACTTCAAAAGCTGCCGTTCTTCCGCAATGGCAGCCCGGAACAAGCTGCTGCGCTATAACAGCCTGTAAATTTTCTGCAAGCTGCGCACGCATTTGCTGCTGTTTTTCCGGCGCAAAAAAATCCAGCATCCGCGATACTGCCAAAACAGCACTGCGCGTATGCAGCGTTGCAAGCACCAAATGCCCTGTTTCGGCAGCGGAAACTGCACCGGCAGCAGTTTGTGCATCACGCAGCTCACCAATCATAATAACGTCAGGGTCCTGGCGCAGTGCCGCACGCAGGCCAAATGCAAAACTGGCGGTATCACTGCCTACCTGCCGCTGGCTGATAATGCTTTTATTTTCCGTAAACCTGTATTCCGGCGGGTCTTCCAAAGTAACAATATGCGCACTTTTATTACGGTTAATAAAATCAACCATAGCCGCCAGGGTTGTGCTTTTGCCGCTTCCGGCCGGGCCGGTTACCAGAATAAGCCCGCTGCGCTGCATGGCAAGCTTCTCCAAAACAGGCGGAGCGTTCAAGTCTGATAACGATGGGACTGCACTTTTTATTATTCTTACGGCAAGTGCCGGGGAGCCATTCTGTAAATATCCGTGCATCCTAAAACTTTCTGCACCGTCAATACGGCAGCAAAAATCCGCCTCTGTTTCGTTAACGGCACAGGAACCGTACTGCTCAATAAAAGATGTAATTGCGTTTTCGCTTACAGCAGGTAAATTCTGTCTGTTTAAAACGCCGTTAATTCTGAATACCGGCACTGCGCCTGCTTTTATATGCACGTCCGAAGCGTTTTGGCGCACTGCTTCCTTTAAAATATGTTCCAGCATTTTTACTCCTTAATGCACGGCCTGCAAAACTTCCGCTAAAGAAGTGTGCCCTTTTAATACTTTTTGCACTCCGTCGCTGCGCATACTTATCGCGCCAAATTTTTCTGCTTCCGCAAAAAGCGTTTCTTCCTGAGCCTTGCCCAAAATAAATTTTTTCAGTTCCGGCACAACAGGCATTACCTCCTGCAAAGCCATACGCCCTAAATAACCAGTTCCGCGGCATTTTTCACAGCCGCTGCCCTTATAAAGCGTTAAACCGTCGCCGCTTTTAATGTTTAAATAAGCCTTTTCTTCAGCATTTGCGGCATAAGCTGTTTTGCAGTGCGGGCAAATGCGCCGCACTAACCTTTGCGCAACAACTCCGCGCAGGGCAGATGCAACCAAAAACGGTTCTATACCCATATCGACAAGCCGTACCGCCGCTCCCGCGGCATTATTGGTATGCAGCGTGCTGAACACCAAATGCCCGGTAAGCGCTGCACGTATGGCAGTTGCCGCCGTATCAAGGCTGCGTATTTCGCCAAGCATAATAATATCCGGGTCCTGCCGCAAAATGCTGCGCAGCCCGCTTGCAAAAGTCAGCCCGGCCTTTTCGTTTACAGCAACCTGGCTTATACCGTTAATGCGGTATTCCACTGGGTCTTCTATGGTTACAATATTGCGTTCGCTGCTGTTAAGCTCTGCCAGCGTGGCATAAAGCGTTGTGGTTTTGCCGCTGCCGGTTGGCCCCGTTAGCAGCACAATGCCGCTGCCGTAATTATAAAGCCTGCGGTAAAGCGCTAAATTTTCCGGCGTAAAATTTAGTTCATCCAAATTCAGGGCAAACTTTTCCCTGTCTAAAATACGTATAACTATTTTTTCTCCTAAAATAGTCGGCAGCGAAGAAATACGCAAATCAATATTGCGTCCGTCAAGTTCCAGCTTAATGCTGCCATCCTGAGGGAGGCGTTTTTCGGCAATATCCATGCCAGCCAGCACCTTTATGCGCGAAACAACCGCCTGCATAAGCGTTTTATTCATTTCGGCTTCTTTGTAAAGAACGCCGTCGATACGCATACGCACACACGCATTGTTTTCCCCCGGTTCTATATGTATATCGCTCGCTCCGGATGCAGCTGCTTTGGCAATAAGGCTGTCAGCCGCCTTTACGGCATCAGCGTTTTCATCTTTTTTAAACAATGTCCGTTCGGTTTGTATTATCAACTTTTTCTCTCCATTACAAAAATTTGCAACTTTATTATTATAACCAGCAAAAATAATATCTTCAAGTAAATTTTTATGGTATAATATTGAACCGAAATTGCGGATACCGGAGGTTTATTGGAGGAACAGCTTCTGGAACACATTAAATTACAACGCCCGCCGCTTATTTTATGCGTAACGGCAGGCACAATGCTGATTTTAAGCTCTTTGCAGTTTACGCTTTCAGGCACTGCGCAAAAACATGCGCAGGTAAACAGCCATGCAGTTTATACCCCCATTCAACTGCCGCCGGCTGCTAAAAGCATCAAACCGCAGCGCAACCCATTTCTGGCTCCGGCCGCGCCGGATATTAAACGCCAAACTGCCGCCTTAACCCCCGTTTTAAAAGGAACTGTGCAAAACGGCAGCACTACCATGGCAATTATGGAATTTGCAGGGCAAAGCAATTACTATCAGCCGGGCAGCAAAATTAACGGCTTTACCGTACGCAGTATCACCCCAAACAGCGTACTGCTCGCAAAAGGTTCCCAAACGCTTATGTTAAAAGCCGGAGGAACAGCCCATGACTAAAATTTTTACTGCTCTTTTAACTGCTTTGTTAGCTGCGGTTTCGCCTTTGGTTTATGCAAACGGCATTACGCTTAATGTACGCGACGGCCAAGTACGCGATGTACTCGCTTCTGTTGCAGCACTTTCCGGCAAAAGCATTGTTGCCGACAGTTCCGTACAGGGCACGGTTACGCTTAACCTTAAAGACGTGCCTTTTGACACCGCACTGCGTATAATTACCGCTGCCAAAGGTTTAAGTTACCGCCTTACCGACGATGTTATACTGGTTGGCTCTGCCGCAGGCATGGAAAAATTTAACGATACAGCCAGTATTATTAAACTTAACTACGCCAAAGCGGAAGAACTTAAAACGGCACTGGCACCGCTTATTGGCACCAACAGCAAAATAAGCACCGATACCGTTACCAACAGCATAATTTTTACCGGCACCCCCACCGACGAAATGCGCCTGCGCAGTGCAGTTGCCGCACTTGATACTGCCACGCAGCAGGTAACGCTTGAAGCCAAAATAATTGCGGTAAACCGCGAAGACAGCGAAAACCTCGGCATCAGCTGGAACTGGGATAAAATACCGCAAAACAGCAATTACTACGGCAATGATGACGATAACGATGATTCTGATAACGAAAATTTTGGCGGTGTAGTACATTTTGGCGCTAATTATGAATTCCGTTTTAACGCTGCTTTAAACGCACTTTTTGCCAAAGGCAAAGCTAAAATTCTGGCAACACCGCGCATAATAACCATACCCGGGCGTGAAGCAAGTATATTTATAGGCGAACCGTGCCGTAAGCAATGTTGACGAAAATAACATAATAGGTAAAAGAATTAGAATCGCACGATTAAAGCGAGGTCTATCTTTAACACAATGCGCTAAACTATTTGGTATGAAAGGTGAACATCTTTGTGCACTTGAACGAAAATTCAATTCGCATGATATAAAACTTTTATTGCGAATTGCAAACGGTTTAAATCTGCCATTATGTCATATAGCCGCTTGTGATATTATGCCTGAAACAACGCTACAAGAGAAATTGCAAAAATCCATTATTTTGCATGCACACAGGAAAGGTGAAGCTGCTAAATCTATTGGCATTTGTTTTCAAACATTGATTTGTTTTTTACGTGGTAAAAATGTAAAAAATTGTAGCATTCTTAAAATAAAAAAATATATCGCAGAAACAGAATAGGCCGGCGTTATTCGCCGGCCCATTTTGTTTACCAATTATCAATTTGACCTGTAAATCCACAATCTTCTATAATTTCTCGGTAATCATTTCCGTTATAACGATATTGATACCAACGTGCATTTCGAGTATCTACTACCTCACAAATTCTCCTGATGTATGGCAAATCTACATCTGAAAAAGAAAATCCATAAGAATAGATGTCTGTTATATTATTTAACCTATCAAAAAAATTTTGATTAAGTTGCAATCGAACATCTACTGGTTTTCGTAAATCTCTTATTGTCTGAAACAAAGCATCCTCAGCTCCAATAAATCTTCTTTCATAAAAATCATAAAGTCTATTCATTTCTATATCACTTAATCCATGCCCTACTACCAAAGTTTCACCAACACTTCCATGTATGTGACAAATATTTTCTTCAGACACCTGATAAACGTCTTCTAAAGTTCTTGTGTAATTAAAAGTTAAAAACAATGAATTTCTATCAAACAAACGACTTAACATTTCTAATGGTATAGTGTTATCTAAACATATGCTATGTATCCAATCTGTAAATATATTACTAATTAAACCACAGCTTTCATTTATTGAATTACCCATATCTTCTCTGTTATATGCTGTATGAAAATAATTTAAATCTCCCTCATGATCATATACTTCAGCAAAATTATCATCAAAAACTGCTTCAAAATTTAATCTTCCAAGGGCACCTTCAAAATCTTGCCAATTATTTCCAATGTTTTCAGTATTATCTAACAAGTTATACAAAAAGATAGCAGCATCCGATTCATCAATAGAAAAAACTCCTTCAGAATTAGTATAAACTTGAGGTACAGTAAAATTATATTCATTATCTGGGTTCATTGTCGCGTATCGATAAAGAAAGTTTCTAAAATTTTCATAACTTGTTGGAAAATGATGCGCTAAGTCAAATCCATTTCCAATAATAAATAACTTACACATAAAATTCTCCTTTTTCATAAGAAAAAAGAATGGCAAACGCCATTCTAAAATTCAACACCTTCGCCAGTATCAATAGCTCGCATTATATTCTGTTCTTTTATCTTTTTATAGCCATCGTCATAATCCATTGTATACCGGCATTTCGGATAATTCTCACACCCATAAAACGGCATCAGATTACGATTATTAATTCTTAAATTAAGTTCGCCACCACATTGAGGACATCTTAACGGAATATACCTTACATTTCGCCATTCGCTTGTTAATTGATTAATACCAATAACAAAAGCTGTAACTGTAGCAGCGCCTGCTTCATACAAAACCTTGGCAGCTTCTTTTAAAGTTGCTCCTGAAGCAAGAACGTCATCAATAATAACAACATTGCGACCCTTAAAATTAGAATCTTTAGATAATGAAAAAACGCCAGCTAAGCTTATTTCTCTGTCTTTGGCACCACGGATTTTGTTATTTCCATAATCTTTATTACAATACAAATAATTTAAACCATTTTCAATGTTTAAATTTTGGCTAATCTTATTAATTATATTTGTAAATCTGTTATTTTGACCAGGTTTAGGTGGGATAGCACAAATGACAACATTAGACCGCTCAAAATTGTATGCCGCAATCATTCTTAAAAAAATTAAATAAAATAAATTATGCTCTCGTCCTTCTCGTTTATTTGAGATAATTTTGATGCTCAATAAATGATAATGCCCCTGAGCCGTCCATGCAGGAAAATACCTACCTGCAGCCCATACATCAACTATATTTTCTCCGCAACTATATTTATTATTCAAAACACAAGCATATTGGTAACCGCGGCGTTCATTTACCATAGCTTCAGCATAATAACCACCGTTTTTACCTTCTATAACATCTTTAACACCTGAAATATCTTTACATATAAAATCAGGAGCTAATTCATAATTATAAAATTTATCTGCCAAATGAATACAAGTGATATTGAAATCCATTATTTTTCTAATGTTATTAACATCAGATGTAATAATAGCAGCCTGGTTAGAATTTACCGAATGATCATTTAAAATTTTTACAATTAAATTATTATTAAAAACATTACTAAAAAAGTTATTAAAACCATTAAAATCAATAACTTCACCAAAATTGCGGAGATTTGACTTTCTATCTATATCATTACTTGAAAACAAAAATACTAAATCATTAGTATCAGAAAGAGTTCCCCATAATGTATCAAAATAATGAGGAATAGACATTATATCAATAAAAATTATCTTTATCTTCTCATTCGGCAGATACATATTGAACCTCTTCCATACTATCATTGAAAAGTGCTATATCATTCTCTGAATTAGTTTTCAGAATATCAATATTTTGCAACTTTTCCAACAATTCATTGATCTTTCTAAAGCTATGTGCCCCTTGACGCTGAATATATTTTCGGGGCCATTTAATAGCATCGTTGTCCAAAGCACTCTGAGGAATAAATACATAACGTTTCTGTTTAAGCGCATAGTCAGCCTGCTTTAATGCTCCGCTCGTTTCTCCAGCTTCAATAACTACTGTAGCCAATGAAATACCGCTCATGACGGCATTGCGCATTGGGAAAAACCACCGCTGCACTTTCTCTGATGGAGCAAATTGAGATATAACTAAACCTTTTTCAGAAATTAATTCCTGTAATTTGCTATTTTCGGACGGATACGCTTTGGCCAAAGAAGTACCAATTACAGATACGGTCATACAATTATTGTGCTCAACAGCCGCGGTATGAGCCTGTGTGTCAATGCCTCTGGCCAATCCAGAAGCTACTACAATATTATAGCGTCCCAATATTTCTGAAAGCCTATAAGCACTTTGCTTCCCATTTTCACTTGGCTGCCTAGTTCCAACAACTGCAACTATTTTCTCTTTTAATAAATCAATATTACCCCTAGCAAAAATAAAAGGTGGAGCCGTATCCGTTACAGCAAGTCGTTCTGGATATCCTTCTTCTCCTTTTTTTAAGATAATATCGCTTTGTTTAAGAAGGTTAAAACCATTAAATACATTAAAATATTCTGCCTCAAGCATTTCTGTAGAAATATTTAGGAAATCCGCAACAATATTTTTATTATCTATTAAAGGTTTAGTTGTATCGATTTCTAATTTTAGTTTTTCAAAAATAGGCGCAGTTTTTTTATCAGAATTTTTAAAGAAGGCCTGCACAGTAAAATAATTTAAGGCTTCTTGCTTAACAACACTATCTATTTTCATAGGTTCAAAACTACCTTTTTTTGCAGTAATTTTGCCAATACTTTGAATTGATTTTTTACGTTCTTCTAGGTCTTGCTTATAAAATAATGTCCCAGAACCACTTTGCTTCAGAGGAGTAATCTGACCAGCATGAGTCAACTGATGCAACCTCTGAATACTTACACCTAAATAATCAGCAGCTTCTTTAGCAAAAAGAACATTATCTGCTATCATTTGTTTGAGTTCAGCACTCATAACTATCCTCCTCTGCTACAAAAATATACTATGTTACTTGTAATATTATCACAAGTGTTGAAAATCATCAAGAGTTATAACGGGATTATTTCGAATTCGATTTTTATAGCAATTTACACTGAAATTTTAAAATTGTTTATCTGAAAAGCAAAAACACTCATGTTTTAAGAATTTTTATTAAAGAAATTATAATTATCTAGATTCCAACACTTCCATATATATTTATAATAACAAAAGTTATTATTTACAATATTCAATTCATTCTCCCAAGGTTTTTTTTCACATAATCTTATATCTCTTGCTATTTTTAAATTTTTACAAATATTTTGTAACGGACATTCAGTTTTGCCAAAAATAAAAAATTGATAAAAAGCATAATATACTAACAATATCATGAAATTTTTATATTCTTTTGCTTTTGGGTAAATAACATTGCCACTACTATCAATTAACACAGGTGTTTGAAAATTTTTTTGAATCCACTTATTATAAATTTCTTTTTTTCGTTTATCTTCATAAACAATTCTTGTAATTAATAGTTTGCTTTTTTCCTTTTTTCTAAATTTATATGCTGTTAAAATTATATTATAAATATATTCAAATAAATCATCAAATCCTATTGGGAACAAATTTTTTAATGATTGCAAAGTACTTTTCATATATCTATGGTAATCAATCATATAATGCTTATTTGCACGTTTTTCAAAAAATTTCAATACATCTCCAAATTTCAATGGCTTTAAATTTTCTTTTTTTATAATATACAAGTAACTCATAAACATATATGCTGGATTATCATACATCAATGCAACTTCACATAATTCAATTAAAATTTTTTTATCAAGTTCATATCCTATCATCGCTTTACTTATCAATTGAACAATATCATATTGCAATATCATTTTTGTTCTTTTGCGCCCAAATAATTCTTCTTCAATTAACGAAGCCATTGATTCTTTTATTGCACAAGCGCCAAAATTAAACATTTTAAACTCTTCTTTTGTATCTTTTTTTAATTCTAAATTTATAATAATAGGATAATTATTTCTTATAACACTTACATTTTCCCCAAATAATTCCGAATCCATTTCATCTTTAAATGAATTTATTTTCGTCACTGAAATAAAATTATATTCTTCATAACTATAATCATCATAATCTCCTTCGGAATAAACAATAATATCTTTACTTAACTCTGCTTTATTTATGTTTTCTAAATTCAATGGTATTGAAACATTATTATTTTCATGTTTTTGTATCAAATAAAAAGCACTAGCCAAATGTCCTAAATAATAGTGAGTATTTCTAATGCAATATGTTGTCGAAATATTTTGTAAAAAATGAATATATTCATGAAAATATTTAGGGTAATCTACTGATGAAATTTGGACATTTTCACGACTAATATCTAAAATTCCATTAATCCAAATAATAAAGAAACCAAAAAAGTACTTTCCTTCAAAAATACTATGTAAATTCATAAAAATTCCCCCAGACAATTTTATAATAATTATATCATAGCCTTTAACATAAAAATAAGCCCCTGCCAGCATTAGCCAGCAGGGTTAATTTTCAATATGTATAAGTCAGCCATACTGCAGTCTCTTTATCTTTCCAGTCATAATCTGCACGCACACCAATATATTTTCCTTCGGCGCTGATGCGCCGTTTAATACCATAGCTGACACCTGCAATGCCGTTACCATTGCTGTCAGCTTTTAATCCGATTTCATGCAAAACTTTAGGCGCAGCATAAATATGGTACTGCTGCAGCTCCACCGGCGTGTCCTTGTCCATTTTGGATAAATCTTCATCGGTCACCACCGGCGCAAAATCACTTCCGCTTTGCTGCTGCATTTGCTTAGCTGTATCTTTTAAATCTCCGACAGTAGTATTAACCCTCTCGGTCGGCTTTGCTTTTTTTATTTTATCTGCAATTTCCGCCGCCTGCCCCGATGATAGTTTTACTCCAGACGAAGCAGCAATCTTTTCAACACTGCTGCCTGTTTTTATATCCTCTGATGTTACGATAGGGACTTTATCTGGGGCTATAAAAAAATGATAAACACAAAGTGCGATGGTTGCGCAAATAAGGCCTGTAACCGCAAACTTTAATAATTCTTTCCAGTTCATTTTTTCGCCTCATAATTTTCATAAAAACAAAAATAACAGCCTACGACTGGCACTCGCAGACTGTTATTCTTCTGACTTGACGTAAGAATTCTTTAAATTAATACGCCATAGTGTACTAAATACAGTATATCACATGTTAATTACTTTTGTTAGTCCTTTGGTTCAACAAAAGCGATAGCAAAAAACAGCAAAAATATTTCAAATCGTTTTTCTATTTCGTTTTCATTCTTTGCAAAGCCAAGCAAAACATTCCATGGGTGCAAAATATATCCTTCTACAAACATTTAAAAGCCTCTTATTCACTAAAATTATGCAAAATCAAGCCACGCGCACAAATTGACAGTATAAGCGTTTTTTATGCGCTGTGCAAGGAAACACAAGCGCTGCTATTAAAAATCCGCGCTGTGCCAATCTGTGGGCATGGCTTTTCTTGCATTTTACTGCTAATTTTTAAAACAAGCCTTTTACCCAACCGATTGCCTTATCAATTCCGACAATGGCAAGGATGCCGACCACAATGTATAAAAAAGTGCGGCCGTGTTTGCCGATTTTTTCAATCAAAGTGCGGTCAAATTCTTTAATGGCTTCAATTTCGTCAACGTATTCGCCGAGGGCTGCATTTATTTTTTCTTTCAGCTCTGCACGTTCCTCATCGGCCAGCTTTTCCACATCATCTTTCAGCTGGTCGATGGCAGCCTTTACAAGCTCAATGTCCTGTTCTACTTTTTGTTTTTGGGTCATAGTTTTATCATCCTTTCTGTGATTTGCTTAAACTGGTCGATTTCTACCAGTTTAAACGTATCAAAATCGATATGGTATAACCCACTCACATTAGAGGGGTTTATGATACTGATATTAGTGGTTTCTGTACCACTCCGCATTGCCGCGGATGGTGTCAAGCTGTTTATACAAATTATCACCAGGGCAAGCCGTTGCCATTAAGTCTTTGTGGCCCATCACAATGCTGTCACTGGCAATTAAGCCGTACGCATCGCAGATGTCAGCCAACAGCATCGGCAATGCGTTAATCTGCGCTTCTGTCGGTTCGCCGATGTCAAAGTTACCGCAAACATGTACGCCGATGGAAGTGTAGTTAAAACCTTCGGCGTGTGCTCCCACCGCCCAGTCCGGGCGTCCTAATTCCACAGTGCCGTCCTTACGCACGATAAAGTGATAACCAACGCCTGCCCAGCCCAGGTTAAGGTGGCTGCGGTGTAATTGCTCAGCCGACAGGTCATCATCAGTGGGGTTGCCGGTATGGTGGATAACGATGCGGCTGGTATCATCGCGCGGCGTTAAATTGGTAAAATGCAGGCCGTAATCTTTTGGGGTAATTCTTTTAAAATTCATTTTGTTTCGCCTTCTTCCGTTTTAAAGCCAATTTCGGTTTTATCATCTTCCAACACATCCGGCACGCCGTCACCATCACTATCTACAAAGCCTTTGCCAATCATTAAAATAGCCGAAGTAAATTGCGCGCCGACCAGTACCGTAAGAAACTGTATCAGCGTATTTACATCGGCTTTTCCTGTTGCCCACCAATTTGCACAAAACGCCACGTTAAATAAGATAATCTCGGCGGCCAGCACCACTGCATAATAAACGATAGCTTTTGTGCCAATGCTGGCCGGTATCTTTTTTATGCTACTGGCCAGCAAGTCTTTAATTTTGTTAATCATTACTATCCCCCTTTACTTCAAAATAACCTGCGCCACAGCAACCACTATACCGATAGCCGTTAAAATTGTGGCGGTCATCCAAACCAGCAAGCTTTTAAGCGTAAGGGCCTGATGCTGTGTTTTCTCCAGTGCGTCTAAACGGTCGCTGTGCTTATCAAGGCGCCGGTCTTGTTTTTCCTGCGTTTTTAAAATACCATTGGACAGCATGGCTTGTATTACGCTAATTTGCGACATCATATTTTTAATGTCCTTTTGCATCTCGCGTAATTCTTCATTGTTTGTATCTTCCACGGCATTACCTCCACATTAACTTTTCTGGTCTTGATTCGCGCCCATAAAAAACATAATCGTCAATACTGTAATAACCATGCCAACAATATAGCCAAGTATAAAATCAATCAATTTAATCACCCCCTTTTAACAGAAAAGCCCCTATACTATAAGCATAGGAGCGTGAAAAAATGAAAAAACGTATGAAACTACCTAATAATTTTGGAAGTATTATTAAGTTGCCCGGCCGCAGGCGAAAACAGAATTATACCTATCAGCTTAAAAACACTACCATATTTCGAAGCGTGGATGGCAAAGCCCGGTGCTACGCTTATAACCGATGATGATGGAAACAGTGTAAGCTACAACCGCTTTGCTCGCCGTTTTCGCAAGGTAATGATTGCAGCTAACTGCAAACACACGCCTCACGAATGCCGTCATACCACCGCAACCAATTTTAATAATAAAGGTGCTAATATTACATCGGTTAAACGCATTTTAGGTCACGCCGATAAAGATGTTACTACCGGTGTTTATACCCACAAAGATATCCGCCAATTAAAAAAAGCGGTAGACCTTTTATGACGGTTTGTAATTAATTTGTAACTAATTGCAAATCTTAAGAATCTGCTCAACCGCTTTAGAACTGCTTACATTGTGTAACCCTTTTGTAACACTTTAGTTTTTAGATAACAAAATGCTGTAAGCGCAGCATTTATGCAGCTTTTTAGACTTTTAAAGGTATTGCTGACACCAAAACTTTGCAAAAACCGTTTACAGGGCATTTATGCGCACGATTTTGCAAACGCCCTGTTTGTGCGGTTTTGCAGTAATAACGTAAAAAACAACGCTAAAATGCGTTGCTCTCCGTTTTTCTATATCATTATGCTTAAATTATGTTTTTAGTTTAATACAATTTCAGCTAATTCTTCTTTGGTTTCACATGCTTGAATTTTGGCATCTACTGTACCATACCATGCGTATGCTTCCAACTGTGAATCACGTACTGCTTTAAAAACAGTGTCAAAGTCAGCAAGCTGCATTGTAATCAGACCTTTGCCGCCATCGGCAATCCATACTTTATACGGCGTGCTGCCGCTTACTTCTGCCGCTTTCCAGCTTGCCATAAAGTTTGTAATGTCCTCATTCGCACAGTCAAAGCCATAGGTATTGCCATCCGAAATGCCAATCTGCCTGATAGCATCGCGCTTTTTCGCAAAGGCCGCGCCTGCTTCACGGTGTTTATCTGCCTTTGCTTCTTCAAGCGTCTGCTCCGGCGGAGTTAATGTTGCACCTTCTGGCAACGGCCCGATTTCTTTAACTTCCCTGCCTGGAGTACCGTAGGTGTCACCCGGCAGCCAGTATTCTTTTTTACGGTAGTCTTCTACCGCAACCCAAACGCCACCCTGCCATTTATAAGCAGTATTTTCTTGTGGTGCTGGCGGTGCTATTTCCACGCAATCACTGGGTATATTCCAGCTTCCAGATGGCGATTTATCGCTGTCATTTAAAGTTAAAGTTCCTTTATAAATTTTTTTGTCATCATACTGATAAACTTTTTTAGTCATTTATTATTCATCCTTTCAGTTCTGTTAAAAATAATTAAAGGCGGGGATACGTCTTTAGTATTACAAGCTGGATTGCCGAATATAACAGGGCAGTTAAGTGGCAATCCTAATTTTGCAGGCACAGGCGCATTTTATTCTAATAGTTCATACGTTAATACCGTAGGTGCCGGGGAAATCTATTGGAGAATTTATAATTTTGACGCATCACGTTACAACCGTATTTATGGTAAATCCGAAACCGTACAAATGCCAGCTTTGCAGTTGATAACGCAGGTTAAATTTTAAATTGTAATATTAACTGAATAGCCGGTGGTTGAACGGTATCTGAATTGCCGTAAATTGGTTCATACAAACTTGCACTGAAACCAATGTCTGATATGGCTTGCATACTTGCTGCATCAGGTATGCCAAGAGTAGTATTACCCTTGGACCAAAAGGCACCATCAGGCCAGTAGCTACCCATCGCTACATTTTGCGTAGCTATGCGTATACTGCCTTGTATATTCGGTAAACCGGCAGCCTTTGTTTTTATACTATCCCCACCTTGAATTACGCGTTTTCGCCAATCTGGCAAAACAAACGTATTAACACCGTCACCCCAGCCGTAAAGATAAGGATAATTGTGAATATTACCGTAACTGATTTTTACCGTCCCCGCAGCCGTTGCCGCAACGGTAATTGTTACGCTGTCGGTGCTAATTTCATCAATCATGCAGTCTTCCGGTATGCCTGTACCGGTAATTAAGATGCCATCGCCGCAGACTTCTTTTGCGGTTTGAAGCTTTTCGATGTCCTCTGCCGATATGCCGGTAATAGTAGTACCGCTGGCAGTTGTAGTGCCCGAAAATGTATATCTATCGTCTTTATCGTAAAATGCGTCATCTTCAACGGCATCGTGAAACGGACGAATATAGTCAGCACGGTTTACTGTTGCGCCGTTAATTTTTACGCAACCCGGGTGTAACTTTTTATCATGAAATACCACGCCTACCGGCAAGCCAAAGCGCACATCGTCTACTATCCACTTAACCGTACCATCAGTAATGTACTGCCCCATTGTGTTAACACCGGAAAAGCTGGGTTCGGAAGCTGCCGTTGTGCCTGCTGTTACACAAAACAGATATGCCCAGGACGGAAGCTTTGGTGAATATGCTATATCGCCATACTGATACGCTTTGCTACGGCTTAAAAGATTTAAACCTGTTTGCAAGTTAACGTTACCTTCTTCATCTGGCAAAATATCATTTATAGACTTAACAACCGATTTATTAGATGCTATTTCTTCAAAATAATGAACAACAAACTTTGCTGTACCATCTGTTACTTCTTCCCCTTCTTCTGCATCTAAAAATCCTGTTGCCGCTGATGCACCAGTGGTTCCTGCTTGCGTGCAAATTAAAAAGCCACCTTTTGGCAAGGTGACTTCTGCATAAACAGTATTAATATTACAAGCTGTATTTCGTTCCAGTGTTTTAATTGGGCTATCAGTAACTGCGTTTAAAATTGTTTCAATTAAAACTTTTGACCAGCCACTTGCTGTTCGTTGTTTTAATTCGGCAGTTTTTTTGCTACTAGAAGTTTGCAGCCACAAATCACCTTCACGTGGATTATCGGGTTCAGTATCACCAACTGTAATACCTTTACTTACTTTCGGTGTAACCAAAAACTTCGCAGTTCCGTCAATAATCTCCTGATTTGCTTCAACTTCCGAATAATCAGGTTCGTTGTTGTCAGTAGTACCTGCCTGTGTACAGACAAGCCAAAACTGGCTATTTAGATTAGGCGATGTAAGAATATCATCCACCTGATAAGCAGTGCTATTCTTGCGAATGTTAGCTGCAGAAAACAGATAAAGCAATTTCGTGTCTGTGCCGTTATAAAAAGCATTGAAATATTCCATCGGTGGCGCTTCTTGCGGTTGCAAATAACCCCAGCCGCGCAAATAATCTTCGCTCGGCCAGTTTAATAATTCGCCCAAAGCAGCTGCCGATGCAAAAATTTGTGTAAAATCAGGCTGCGCAATTACGCTTCTTGGTTCTGGCATTCTCACAAACTCCCTTCAAGTTGTAATAATCTGGCAAAAGTCCCTTTGCCGAAGCCTGCAAAATTCCCAGGATTTTCTCCGCCGCGGCTAAAGCCAAAGGTATTGCCATCATTAAACCAATAAAAATAAATGATGCCGATGCCGGCCCCACGTATAATAAGGTCCAGCTCATTGATTAAACTTAATTCATTTGATGTAACATAACGGCCAACGCCGATACGCATTTTCGCGTTGCCGCCGTTTACAGCAATAACACGGGAAATATTAAACATACGCTTAATGCTATCAATAGTGCTTTGGCGGCTGCCGTCCGTTGTGTTTTTTGCAATTTTACTAAAAATAGCAAGCCTATATTCTTCGTCTCGCAATTCTGATGTTGATAAATAAGGCTCACCATAACGCCTAAACCGCGCCATGCCGAAGCCATTATTACCGTGGTCCGGAAACCCAAAAAAATCAACAGCAATTGCCTTATCAACCTTACGGCTGATATCAGCAACTTCGCCGCACATATCAAGCTGTTTTCCGGTAGCTACATCTGGCCAAATTTTTGTTCGAATATCCTGTCGGACATTTGCTATTTGGTCAAATTCTTCGCCAATCATTTCAAGAATAGCCTTTATTACCGGCTTATCATAAAATTGCGAAAGCAGCAGGCCCAGCATACGCTTGCTGCTGCCATCATTTAAAATATCTGCCATAACCATCAACCTCCTAATTGTCAATGGCCACGGAAATATTATCTTCGGCAAACGTGGCAATTTGCCCACGGGCAATTGCGATTGTTTCTCCCGTAAATCCGCTTGATGCATTAGTTGATATAGTCAAATTTATATAACTTATCCCGTCCACTGCCGAATAAATCGGGCCCAAAAACCGTTGTGCAATTACGTCCTTTCCCATTGGCAATGCATTGCCATTATCTGCAACAACTTGTTTTATTGTATTAACTAAATCGCCAGGCAAAGTTTCTTCGGTATATTCTTCGATAATAACTTTGACATAAATCGGAACTTCTTGCGGCCGGCTAAAATAAATTTTTTCGGTTGTCCCTTCGCTGTCACTAACTTCCACCATAACGCTACCGTTTGTATCAATGCCGATAGGTGCTTTTTCCAAAATCGTTTGCGCGATTTCCCTATCATCTCCGCCATGTACAATGGCTTCAAAACTGTGTGGTTTTAAGCCATCAACTGTTTCATCACTGCGGTTTTCGTAAACAGTAACTGCAGTAACATCCGGTAGCTCCAGTAAGCCAGCTTGTATGCTTTCTTTCATACTTACACTGTTTCTATATACAGCAGATGCATAACGCTGCCTAACCTCTGCAACCGTCTCAGCATTGCGCCCTACATATGCAGCAGATTCATTATTACATGCAGTCCAACCGTCATAATTTGTGTTGATTTGAGTAATGCTATTTAACGGTGGGTCAATTGGTCCTGTATTTTCGGCATTAAACCTAATTGGGCTACCAACGCGCACCACATTAAATGTTTCACTTGGTACGCAAGTTCCACCATAACGGCGGTCAGTCTGTTCTAATACCAAATTGCCGTCAGCTGTGCTACCCGTCCATTCACCGCTACTTTCAAGCTGCGTAAGCAGCTTGGAGTAAACAACACTAGCATTATCGCCAGATACCGCTGTATAAGATAAATGCACATCATCATTTAAGATAATGTCAAATTGCGTGCCAGCAGAAACTGTTGCTGCAGTCAAAGTCACATGCACACAATTATCTAGCGTTATAACACTTGCCGCCGCAATGTCATATTTTTCCCCATCATTACCTTTAACTTGGCAATTACTAGGCAGCGCCGTACCATTCGACCCATAGCATATCTCAAAAAGGTAAGTGCTTTCTGCGTCACGGCGCAAAACATTGGTATACATTAAAGTATTATCAATGCTTCCTTCGTCCGCAGTAACCGGCGAGCGTGCATAATAATCATATTCAGCCAATTGCCACTGACGGTCGCTTTCTTCTGCAATTAAGCCGATTAAAACGCCAATCATGCTATTGGCTTTTCGGCTTACCGGATAACCAAGCTTTGACTCTAAACGCTCAAAAAGATTGGACCGTATCTCCGGCAACCTCATACGGTTAAACCCTTCCGGAGTAACTCCATAAGCCGTTCCGTCAACTATTATTGCCATATCCAAGCACCTCCCTTCTCGTTACAAGGCCATAAGTTGTTTCGGCCGCATAAGTAACACTTAAACGCCGCTGGCGCGAGTCATAGTCAAGTTCCAAACTGTTAACAGCCTCAACATCATCTACGTTTTGTATTTGTTCTTTTAATATTTGCTGAATAAGTTCAAAATTTGGATTTTTTACTAAAATATACTCAAGATATGGAACGCCATGCGTGATATCTAAAAACCATTCTCCTAACATAGTTAAAAGTTGTATTTTAATCTGCTGGGCAACTCGTTCGGCATTATCAATAAAAAAGACATCGCTGTCAGCTGTAACAACGATGTCATGTGTTTTTGCGTCAAGTGCTAAATCATAAGCCAATATAGCACCTCCTTATTAAACCGGAGCTCCGGTATTACTCGGTCCACTTTCAACGCCACTATGGCGATGAGTCTGCAATGATACGCCGCTGGCAGTGACATCACCATCGCAGGTAATGTCTCCATTCATGTGGCTTGTACCAGAGCAAGTAATATTGCCCTGTATATTAACATTTCCAACAATGTTGACATCTCCGTCTGGTGTTACACTAACCAATGTTCCACCATTTATAAGTTCAACATTAGCCGCTGATATTGATTGTGCTGGGCACATCCCAACAAAACAAACTGCGTCCGTTAAATCATATTGACGTGGGTCATGATTATCCGTACTTCCTTTATTCATCCATTCGTCAATACTGCGTTCGCTAATGCAGACCCAGCAGCTGTCCCCCGCTTTTACTGGATAAGTGATTTGGGCATTTCCGGCCCGCGGCATAAATACCGGCACACCAGTAATAAGCGGATATTCAAGTATGCTTTCGTCTGCAGCATAATACTGCAAAGATGGTTTTACGGTAGCAATGCAGCTTCCGGCATCAAATTTTACAATCGTTCCCGGCAAAGCAGTATGTATCTCGCCTATGCGCTGTTTAATTATCGCTTCCAGCGCAGCCATATTTTGATTATTACTCATGATTGCGGCTGCTCCTTACTGCTAATTTCGTAAACATCAAGTTCTGAATACCATTCGTTACCATCATATCGTCCCGAATGCTTTAAACTTTCAATTTTAAACCAACCCGTCACAGGTACACTTTCCAAATATATTAAATCGCCAGGGTTTAATGTTGGCTGCAGCAAACATTTAACACGCCAGCCTGCTTTTTTATCGGCTTTAGTCTTTTTAACCTTGCGCGTTTGGTTTTTATCTATTCGCTTTACGCCTTTAATTAAACGTTCCGGCGAACCTACAAGGCCGCTTGATGCATTAAGCTTTATTGCTTCAACTTTGGTGCTTTCTCCTTCAGCAATGACCTGCAATACATTGTTTTGTATCGACCAGGATAAATTTGTACCAATGCAGGCTTTATCAAGGCAGGTTCGGCCGGCGCCAATAAAACTAAACCCGTTGGCAAAAGTTGTAAAGGTTAATCCTTCAGCATAATGTACCAGCAGCCCCATCTGGGCAGCCACGTCATCAATTACTTTTTTGCGGGATACATTATCAGCATATGACAAGGATACAACACAGTCGCGGATGGCTTTCTGACCATCAGACAGTTCCAGTTCCGTTACTCTGTCGCTGCCTTGCATATGCGTCCATGCGTTGGTTACTTCACCAACAAATATACGGCGTAGGCCAATATCCTCGCTGTATCCTACTTCCAACAAGCACACACTGCCGTCACGTTCAAGTTTTTTGGCTGTAGCCATCGATAAATTAAGGACCTGTACCCTGCATTTATTGTTTTGCTGGGTAAGGTCCTTGTCTATATCAAATCCAATGCTCAAGCCTTGCTGGCGCGGCAGGGCTTCAATTACAACACCATCGCTGCCTTCAATACCAACGGTAAGCCTATATATGCGGTCAAACTGTGCCATACCATTCAGCCTCCGGGACGTAACAAAGCGTAGCAGAGCCATCAGCAAAGCAGTCGCGGCTTAATGTATCCGCATCAGTTATTACCAAAATCTCACCGGGAGGTATGCCAGGCCGGTGATGGGTCATCAAAACAGGGAAGTTCGGCACGAGTTTAACATTCTGCAAAATAGGCACGCGATTTGCATCCCAAATTTGCAGAGTCCAGCTTTTCGCTAACGCATTCCACATTAAGCGCAGCTTATATTGCACATCTTCTAAGCTGACACCGACAACAATGTCATTTGCATCATTAAATGTAATAGTCTGCATTGCTTTAACCTCCCTTACCAAAGATAGCGTTTGCTATATTTTTTGCATCTTGGACTATTTCAGAAGTAACTTCTGACGCGTAATCGCTCCCCTGCGCTAACAAAGTTCTATTGTCAGCAGTTTCAGCCACTGCTTCTGTAGCTTGGGCATTATTTGCAGATTGCAAGGTGCCTATATCTGTCTGCGTTGCCTGCCCACCATCCGCCGCCGTGGCTCCGGTGGAATCGGCGACTGAAGCATCAACAATGTCTTCCGGAATCTCTGTAGTTTGTACTGTAACTTTGTCAATCTGTTGAAAAGATAAATCAACCCAGATAACAGATTTACTCTCATCGCTTTTAAGCGGCCTGCAGCTAGTTAAAAACATATCTTTCCATATTTTGTCCGGCCGAACTATCGTTACCGGCTGTTTAGCGTCACGAATCGCTTTCAGCGCATCAAGTCCATCAGCAAACTTGCTTTGCCCTATGCCATTTACATAAAACCATGTTACAGGGTGGCTGGATATACCTGCCACCATGGTAACTTTAACAGGGTGATTTATAGCTGTGTCATGTATTTCAAAACCAGTTTCAACAGGATGCGCTGTTACTTCCTGGTCGAGTTGATATTCATACTGTCGCATAATATCAATGCTTAATTTTCCAATCATTGTTGGTGCTTTAGGATTATATCCCAAAATATCTGCCAGCATATAATATCACCCCTGTTCATAACTTATAGAATCAGCATTAAACATATTGCCATTATTAGAAGGTGTAAGTGCTGTTGCTGCAGCATTTCCAACCTGTTCAGCGGGAGCACTGCCAGAAATATTAAATGTCTGGTTTATGTTATAATGCCGTCCATCACTATACGATACTGGTTTGGGGTTTCCTGCGCTGTCATAGCCTAAAGAAGTCATTTTATCTAACTCAGATGTGAACCCGGTCCACATACGGCCCCAAAATCCACCGCCTTCAGGTTCGCCTGGTCCCGGTTTATTTTTATTGCTTTCTTCACGCAATATTCCAAGTTTTTCAAGCGCTGTTCCAATCCAGCCAATAAGGTCTTTGATACTTTCAATAATACGTGTATGCAAAAACCTATCAATGGCCGATGTTACATCATCCCAAACTTCTTTAAAATAATTAACAACATCTTCCCATTTTCCAAAAGTTCTGCCAAAAACGCTGTCCGCACCATTAATCCATCCGATAAAATCCTGCACAGCAAGCACTACCAAAGCAATGGCCGCCGCTATTAACAATATCTTGCCGAAAGCTAAAATACTTGTTGCAGCAGCACCTGCACCAGCCCATTTGAAGGCAACAGCTGCGCCATTAGCGGCAAGATAAGCATTCCTAACACTGGCTAATACACCTACAAGCATTTGTGCTCCGCGAACAATCGCGCCCCATTTACTTGCGACAAAAAAAGCGGTTGCATATATAGCCAGCATTTTAAATCCAAAAACCAACTTATCAATATTGATATCATCAATGTAATCAGCCACTCTGGCAATGCCTTCTGCAATAGTACTGATTATACCAGTTCGTTTTTCAATGCCATTAAACAAACGACCAAGGCTGTTCATCATTTTAGTCGCAGCCTGGTCTACTGTCCATGGCATTTGTCCCATTTCCATCTTTAACCGCTTACTTTGGCTACGAATAGCATTAAAGACATCTATTGCCGTAAGTTTTCCTTCTGCACCCATTTGGCGTAACTGTCCAATGGTTGTTCCCATGCCTTCAGCAATTGCTTTTGCCAAGCGCGGAGCCTGTTCCATAATAGAGTTAAGTTCATCGCCACGCAGCGTGCCGCTTCCGAGCGCCTGCCCCAACTGTACTAATGCAGCCTGTTGCGAAGCCTGGTCTCCACCGCCAAGCAACATTGCATTAGATACATCTTCCGTAAAAGCTAATATGTCGCTATTACTTTTACCAAGTTCACTAGCATTTCGTGCTATGCTTGTAAAAAGGCCAGCAGTTGCAGCATATTCCTGCCGTGTTCTGCCAGCGATAGCGTAAAGTTCTTCCTGTGTCGCTTTAGCTTCTTCCTGGTTCTTAGTAACAAGACTAACCTGGCCGGCAATAACTTTCCACTGGTCAACCATACGCACAATTCCGCCTATAGATAAGCCAACACCAGCAATGGCGGCAAAAGCATTCAGCATATTACCCCAGGCTTCAAGCCTATCGGCAATACGTCCAATTTCTCTGCCGCTCTGTTGGGCTTTGCTGGCCATTTTGTCCATGTTTCGGTTAACCGTTTGGGCTGTTTTATTGGAACTTTGCTCAACCTTGGTAAATTCGGTTTTTATTTGCTTTATATCTTTTTCGGCCGCATCAGCTTTCGATTTATCATAACTAAAACCTAATGAAACAAGTAATTCTCTAATTACCAATTTTAAACACCATCCTTTGTTTTATCGGGCGGTTTATTGGCGTAAAATTTTGCAATGTCGTTTTTCATGTCAAGCATTGCATTTATTTTTTGCAAATCTACAAGCGTCACGGTGCCGTTTTTTATCTCGCTCATACTCACAACCTTCGCAATAACAGGTCGCCAAATGAACGATTCTTTTGTTAATATAGGACTAACTATGCCTGGAATTTCTATTTCTTTGTCAGCGCCTGTATAAATCCAGTAAGGTTTGGCGCATCCTCGAAAAAATCTTCATAATTCACTTCAAGAACAAACTTTATAAGTAAAAATAATTGTTTTAAATTGCCTGTAAAAAGGTTATTAAATATAGCCTTATCAAGACGTACCGGCTTTGTTTCACCAGGCCTTTGTACACTTACATTTTCAGGAGATACAATTCGTTGGGCAAAACTAACAAGTGTAGCGCCGCGCAAATTGCTGCCTATTCCAGCTATTAAAGCACCAACACTTACATTCTTTTCAAAAATGCTATCTGTTTTTTCTTCTTTAGTGTCAGCATTTTTTATGTCCATATCTTTGGCGCCGGTTGTAATCAAAGCTTGTAAATCACCTAAAAGCTCTATAGCCTTTAACGGTGGAAAAGCGGTTACATAATAGGTGTTACCACCTATCTCTCTACTTTTTACATCATAAGAAGCTAATTCCATTAGCTATGACCTCCTACAATAAATGCGTCTTCCGGAACAACAGCATAAATAGTCCATTCGGTATTACCATCACTAGCATTGTTGCTGCGCACAACATTAGGCTTCTTAGCAATCCACGCCTGGTCGCAAATCAGGGTAGTACGCCCGGAAAGGTCTTTAATGGCAAGCGGAACGATGCCCGCTCCGTTTTGGTTGTCCATGTTAAGTAATGTAGTTAAATCATCATTACTATCACTGGACTGCAGCAGAGTTAAAGTAATATTTTTAATAATGCTGTCTGGCGCAATTGTTCGTACTACTTCCTGGTCGCAGCCTACAATAGCAGTAATGCCGTCACCATTTGTTTCGATATTAATAAAAGTACCTTCAGCAAAACCTGTAATAATATACGGGCCAAAAATAAAAGTTACTTTTTTAGGGTCATAAGTTTTTACTGCTGGCATCTGTTTTTACCTCCAAATTAACCTGCAATGAGATTTTCATAAGTAAGTGCACCATCAATTTCAACGGCATGGATTGCGCCGGCAAGGCGCGCAGTAAACTTAACATCAGTCAGTTTGCGCTGGGCTTTTACATTGGCGCTAATGCTGCTGGCAAGAGGTACACTGATAGTATAACCAAGGTTTTCGTTGCCATCCTCGTCATATTCTGTCGGGGCAATACCGCCGCGGCGCTGGCCAAGAGCAAGCACTTTATCAATAGTAGATTCTACCAATGCAATGCCTGCATCAGTAAACGGTAACTTATCACGGTTGATAAGCATGCTAAATACTTCTGTCATAATAGTTTCCTGCAACCAGTCGCGGAAGCGGATAACATCAATCCATTCACCTGCTGCAACTTTGCCGTTCTGAGTAATTGATACATTGCGGAATGCTTCAAAAGTGTTGCCGTTTTTCGCAGTAATGGTATTGTAATCGGTTTCTGTAATATTGTCGGTTGTCACGCCGCTTAAACGTTTATTCGCCCAAGTTTCTCCGCCTGGGTCAACAGCAAAGCAACGTGCAGAAATAGCTGCCTCTGGGAATTCATCAGTCGCCTGATGGTACCACCAATGGGTACGGTAATAATTCTTCGACATTAACTGACTAGCAATGTCGCTGCTGTTTTCGGCAGCTAAAATATTAGCCGCAGATAAACTTACCCCGTACAATTTAATATGGCTTTCCGTCCATTCTGCCAAAGCAAGTACAGTATCATCAGTACGGTCTGCACAAACAAGACCATACCAATCATCATCTGCATCGCAAATCATCTGCATATTAGTTGCGACATCAATGCTTGATGCTTGCTCTACCAAAGTTACCTCCATTTGCGCATTAGTAGTAACAGTAAAAGATGTCTGTGGGTCCTTTGCTTTAATAACAACTTCAGAGCCGGATACAGTACAGTTAAATAAACTATCACTATCTGCAGTTCCTAATGTACTGCTAATCTGCGTAACAACCTCAGTCGCAGTATCATCTTGAACAGCATCATAACTACCGGTAATTGTTTTTGTATCATAATTTGCATCGTAATAATTGATGCTTACTTCATATCTTGTGCCTTGCGAAACTTCTGCATTTGCAAGCCCTACTTTAATGCTATCGCATTGCCAACGGCCTACTTTTACTACACTCGGACTCGGTGTTTGGCTAAAGGCATCATTTACAGCACAATAAATTGGGTCACTAGATTTAAAGCCTAAATCCAGTAACTCGTCACTGTCTGTGAGTGATAATACTCTTGATAAAGAATTAGCATGCGGTCCAACTACCATCAAAGTACTAAAGCCAGCGCTACTAATGCCAGCTGTGTTAAGAGAAATGTCAACTTTGACAATACGGTCGAGATTTGCCATTATTTCATCTCCTCTTTTTCAATATCTATATCTGCCGAAACAGAAAAAATCGTCTGCTGCGGTGTCTTACCGTCAGCACCTGCTTTTAATACGCCTTTAATTACAAGGACATCAAACCAACCGGGGTTATCAATAGCCGAACGGTCATAACTGATTGTTAAGTCCACACTGGCCCGTTCTTCCCATGACCTATCATCAAGTAAGTCAGTTAAATCTTGTACATTCTCAATACCGTTAACTGCGATATTGGCTATATAAAACTCATCTACAATCGATGGCCGTTCAAGGTTACAGCTAAGCATTGCTATCGTTTCTATTGCTCCACTCCCAAAAGCCTGAATGTTAAAAGTAGCTTCGCATAATCCTACAATGGCAATTTCCTCATCAGGTACATTCCAGCGTTCCTGATTACCAATACTGCGTTCAGCCATAAGGTCAACGGTTATATACTGTTCAGGCAACTGCGGATAATCTTGTTTTGCCCTCATCACGGGCCAATCAGGATAAAACTTTTTTAGTTCCGCAATCATAAAATCTGTTACTTTATCACGAACACTCAAGTTTTAGTCACCTCCACAGCGTAGGCACGGTAGTGGTTAATGACGTTTGATTGATATGCATCGCAGCCCACAACCTCATACATTCTGCCAAGCCATTCGAACCTGTCAGGCTGCTGACCACTCTGCTGGTCAACCATCAGCAGCTCCGTGTCGCTATAAACTTTAACGGCACGGCACCCTCTGCGGCCTTCCGGAAGCGCGTCCATTTCGGTTGCTTTAAGCGGCTGCACCGATGCCTGTATGCTCATTTCTGTCGGGTCAGCAATGGTATATCTGCCATCGTCACCAAGAACAGGCTTTTCAGCATATCGCCAAATTTTTATTGGACGTCTAAAACTGCTCGGCATAAAATCACTCCTTGCTGATAAGGTTGTATCGTACAGACTGCCGCATATGCCCGGTATCAATTAACGGCCGGCTGCTACGTTTTCGCTTTATTGTCGATGGTGCATTCGGCGTAAAAGGTCCGCTCGTAATTTTCTTTTGAACCATTCCCTCTATGCTCTGTCCAACTACACGCATAGCAGCTTCAGGGTCTGTTCCTTCAATCACTGACTTCACGGCATTTGTCGCAAGCTTGGTTATTTGCGCTTGCTTCTCGTCCACGGTCGCTCTCAGGAAGGAACGCTGCGGGATTTTAATTGTGCGGGCTCTGCGCGCGTGCGTACTGCTGAAATTCGCTTTTTTGCGTTTAACAAAGCGGCCGCCGTTGGCAAAACTTCCGTCACGCTTCAACTTGCGGTTTATCGTTACGGTATCAGCCTGCTGGGTTATTGTGCCGCCAAATTCATGCACGGCAGCAATCCGCGCAAGCGTGGTTTCGCCATCTTCCGTCATCGTGCCTGACTGTATGCCGACAGTAACTTCTTTTTTGCTTAAGCGGTAAAGCTCGCGCATTACCTTGCTCCAGCCCAAGTCCTTGTCGGTAACCATCAGCCGAACCTCGTTGCCGCAGCAAGAATACGCATGTCGCGTATTTGTTTAAATAAAATGCCGTAAGCAGTTTTATCGTAGGCGTCAGCTCCGCTGCCGCTACCTGAAGCACCGCTACCCGCACTTCCATAGCTGCGTTGCAGGTCGCCCTCTTTTTCAGATACGATATTTCCGGCGATAACAGCCCCGCTGCTTGCGCCGCCTTCGGCTATAAGGTTTTGATATGCCAAGCGGTGTGCCGTTAAATAAACAAGGGCCTGTGGATACAGGTCCCCGAATTTACTCTCGCTTATCATCGGCTCTGCCAGTTTGCGGTATGCCAACACCATATCGTCCGTGGCGTCAGCAAGGTCAGGTGCCAGCAGCCTAAACGTTTTTAAAAAATCGGTGTTGTCAAGCATGGCAATCACGCTTCAGCAGCTTTAATCAGCGCAAGCACGCTCGCTTTATCATCTGCGCCGGTAAGGTCAATGCCTTTGGCTTCAGCGTAGGCAATAAGTTCTGCTTTGGTCATTTCATCAACAGTTTTATCTTTTTCAGGCTGGGCAGCTTTCTTTGGTTTTTCGGCTACCTTTTCTTCCTGCACGCCTTCAACGAGTTCTTTGCGTGCAATCATTTTCTTGATAATTCTGTTGTTTTCGCATTCTTCCGGTAAATCAACAGTTGCGCCGGGCAGAATCATTACTGCACCTTTAGTAGTGCCAATGGTAATCAAACGAGCAGCTTTATTGGTAACAATCATCTTTTTTAACCTCCTTAAATAGCAAAAGCGCCCTTGATGGGCGCTTTGTTGTATTTGGTTGTTTTACCGCTATATTAAATGCCGGAAGCAAGGCATACAGACAGCGGATAGTAAACGATAATGCCAGCGGTGCTGGATTCGCAAGGCACAACAAACTCAAGGTTTCTGTTCTGCGGAGCCAGCTGGTTGTACGGCAGCGGCAGTTCAAGAGTCAATGCGTCAGCAGCATTGCGGTAAATAAGCATTACATCATCACCGTCATCTGCACCTTTCATTTCGTGTACAGGTTTAATGGTTTTGATGTATGGGTTATTTTTCAGGAAGAAGCTGAGAATGGTGAAGCCGCCGGAATCGGGCAGCAGAGTAGCTGCAATGTAGTTGTACTGGTCAATCGGCAGCAAAATGGTATCCGGAATTTCCACGCCGTTGGTGGAGTCAACGATAGAAGATACGGCATTGTTCATGTCGTCAATAATCTGCTGCGGAGTTTTGCTGGACCATTCAGTTCCGCTGGAAGTACCGGTGGCAGGGATGGTGTATTTGGAGATATTCGGATTGTCAAGAATGCCGACAATGCCGTGTTCTGCATCGCCGTGGAAAGCAATGCGGTTTACGGTATTATCGTTGGCGCGGCGAGCTGCTTCCGCTTTGCGGGTAGGCAGGTTTTTGCCGGCCATGCGGGAACGGCGAATATCTTTAGTGCTGTAACCGTAAGAAACGCCGATGCTGAATACTTTTACAGTGTTCAGGGTGCCTTTTACATCAGCACGCGGCAGGTCGTCTGCGTAGTTGGAAATGATTTTTGCCATACCAACCATGTCATAGCTTTCGTAGCTGATGGTGTCAGCACCGGCATCAGCTTCGGAGCTTACAGGGAACAGTGCAAGAGCATTGTTTGCGGGATATTTTACGTCATAAGCTTTGGATTTTACGTAATCCAGCTCACGAGCAAAGAAAATAGATTCGTTTGCATCAAGTCGGCCGGTGCTCTGAATGGCAGCCAGGTCTAATTCATCATAATGCATATGTGGCATTTATTTATTCCTCCTTTAATTCAGGTAATAAAATAAGCGACAAGCCTTATTAGCTGTCGCCTACAGTGTTGTTGATGGTGACGTTTGCGTGACCTACTTCGATTTCAGCCATGCCTTTGGCAGTAGTTGAAGTCAGAAATACGCAGGATACACCGGGTGCTTCGATGCCGCTGGCAACAGCTTCATCGGTAAATGCTTTTTCGGCAATTTTGTAGTTGGCAATTTTACCTGCGGTAACGGCTTTGCTTACCGGTACCCAGATGCGGCCACGAGTCAAAACGCCTACCGCATAGCCAATCGGATAATAACCGTCAGTAGTGCCAGGTTCTTTGTGTTCGTGGATTACAATGCCAATGGCATCTTTAACAGTGCCGGAAGCAGGCAGTTTTACTTGTTTTTCCGCATTGGTGCCGCGGATTACAAGGTCCCCCGGGTTAAGTACTACTTCGGCAGCAAAGCTGTCAACGGTTTTGCAGCTTAAATCTGCCAGCTGCCCTACAATTGCCGGGCTCATTTCGCCATACTGTGCCATATTATTCATCCTCCTTTTTGTTAATCATGCCGTCAATCATATCCTGACGGTGCTGTGCAGCGGATTTAACTTCGCCGCCGCTATTGTTGTTGTCGTTATTAAAGATTTTACGCATCTGATCGCCTGCAGCATTGCTGTCAAGGTCGCCGCGAATGCTGTCATAATAAGCATTTACATAATCATCAGACTTGCCGTCAAAATTCAGGCTGTCGCCGCGTACAGCTTTGATGATGGCAATCTTCAATGCTTTGTTGTCCATGCCGTCTGTTTTATCGCATTTTGCCTTTTTGGCATCTGCTTCCAACTCGGCACGTTCTTTGACTTCTTTTTTTGTGTCCTCAACAGCCTTGTCTACGGCGGCTTTTTTATCAGCCTCGGCAGCGTCAACTTTGCTTTTAAGACTGTCGCGTTCAGCAGTCATGGCGTCAAGTTTGCCCTGCACGCCATCACGCTCGCCGGTCATAGCGTCCAGTTTGGTCTGCAACTCGGTCTTGCTGGCAGTAACACCGGCAAGGGTTTCTTTGGTTGCGGTAAGTCCTGCTTCTGCTACGTCTGCACGAGACTGCAACGCAGTAATGTAATTGGCAACGGCTTCGGGCACTTCATGCTCAACGCCGTCAATTTTAAATTTGCTCATGTTTTGTGTTCCCTCGCTTTCGATAATTTCGTCGCCGTCACAGTTCAGCCGGGCTTTCATTCCGGCACGTGCCACAGGCACAACGGCTAAATGGTTTATGCGGATATTCCGCTGTATTGCGTCATATGCTTGACCGTCCGGCGACACGCCCGGCGTTTCCTCGCAATCGCAGCGGTAACCCAAAGACAGCTCGCGGTGCTTGCCGATTTTATCAGGCGCAAAAATAACAATATCGCAGGCAACATACTTCTCATCCTTCGGGTAACCGTCAGACAAAATACTGCCGATGGCTGTGCCAAAGGCGTTGGCTGCGGTAATCTTGCCTTTTTTCGGATGTAGCACCGTGATGGGTTTGCCGCGGAAGCTGTTTAGCGCATCGCTGGCAAAAACCTCATCTGCCGGCCGGTATTCGCGGCGAATTGTACCATCAGGATTGCGGTACTCGTAAACGCCGGTTCGCGCAACTATCGGAGAGTCACGCATAAAACCATCAGTGTCAATAACCGCACCGGCAACAAGCTGTAAACTGTCATAACGCTGTACGTTTCTCAATTTAATCACCCCCTCCCCTTAAAACTGGGTATAAAAAAAGCACCTAAGTTAAAATTACTTAAGTGCTTTAGTTATTGATATTAAATTTTTGCATGAAAAAACACTTAAGTCGTTTTAACTTAAGTGTTTTTTGTTTGACTTATAATTTTTCGGCAGTAACAATATTCACAGATAATTTAGGAGATTTATTTATCAAAATTTGTTGAAAACTTCCATAACAAGAACAATATTTTTTTATGTTTTCCTTGTTTATCTTATCAGAATACTTAACTTTTTGGCACAAATAAACTTTTAAATCAGTTTTACTGTGATTTTTAAGTTTAAAAAACCGACATAAGTTTTGAATATTGCTCTGTTCAAAGATTGTCATTAATTCGTCTTCAAAATTTTTATTTTGAACTAGAACAAATAATTTGCCAATCTTTTTTAATGTTTTGATATTATTAACTATGTTTTTTAATTGAACATCCTCAATGCAATCGGTATCTATAATAGCAAAAATTTCATCAACTTTTTTAGTCAATATACTGCTAATAGGCTTTAATTCTTCCTGCATTAGATTAAATTTATATATCCTGCCCGGCGATATAAGTTCCGCTTCTATCAATTGTTTAAAAAAACGAACTTCGATTTCCCCTTCGACTATATAAATTCGTTTATTCATGATTGTTCCCCTCAAAATAAACATCTAAATCGCTATAATCCGGCAGAATACCGAAGTAATCGTTTTCATAATAGTTTTTAAGGCTTCTGTCATTTTTATTAAATTTATCATTGACAAAGAAGGCCTCATTAAACTCTCCGTTGCGCCTAAAAAGCATAAACGCATTATAGGGAATGTTTAAATCCAACAATTCAATGTTATGAGATGTGAAAAACACCTGTGAGTCACGCTGAACCAAAAACGCCTTCTTTATTAGATAAGCCTCAAGTTCGCTGTGTAAATGCGGTAATTTTTCATCAACAAAAATTATGCTGTTGCGTTCTTTTTTCATTTCTTCTAACACATTTAAAAATGTCAGCGCTTCATATGTTCCATGAGAAAGTCTGTTCCTGTCCGCTTTTCTTAAATCACCATCAGGGATTGTTAGAGTTTCGCCATTTCTAAATGCTATAAGATAAGAATTATTTTTAATTTCTTCATCATCAGGACGCAGACGAACAACACTTTTTATTGAATTATCGATAATCGGCAGAATTTTATTTAATAATTCAATCGGTATATCAATAGTTGTTTCTTTAGACTGTTCTGCAAACGAAGAAAATAAATAATGAAATTTAACATTACCCATTAAAAACCTAAGCAGTGTTTCATTGTTGGTGTCTTTTAAAAACTTTGAATAAAAAGGCTTTACGGCATCATCATTTGTGTCCAAGCGAGACGCTGGGTCATTAATGTAATTCCTTTCCACTCTGTCCTTAGACGACATTAATTTTTCGCGAAGTTTTTTTATGTTGTAGCTATTATATATTTTTTGCTTAATCCAAACTTCACTAATTAGCCCATCAACGTTAAAAATGCATTCAACCCTATAGGCTGTTTTATCTATCGCAAATTCAACAATAAAGCTGGCCTCTTTATCCTTATCGTAAATTACTTCCGAAAGGTTAAGATATTTGCTTGTAACCTCTCGACCTAATATAAAGTTGTTAACTGCACACAGTAATTTGCCAAAAGTAGTTTTGCCAGCAGCATTACCACCCATCAATACCATGCTTTTTCGAACCTTAATTTTTGATTCAGGGAACAGACTATCATTATCAGGGAAAGCACTGTTTACCTTACGTTCATAGGTAAAATCCAAATAAAAATCACGGAACATGAATATATTATTGCAATACATTGATAATATAACCATATTCATACCTCCTTTTATCAAATTTTACCATAAACCTGTATTATTTCGCAATAAAAATCCAGTTTTTGGAATTTAATTGTTTGTAAAGTTCGCATGAAAAAACCGCCTAACGCACAATGGTACAGGCGGTTTTAATCGTCACTTTCTATTTCTTCGTCAGTTAAATCCGGAAGTGTTTCAATCCAAGCAGCAAAATCCATTTCGCCATCAAGTACAAATTGATCCTTTACTTGCTCCATTTAATCCACCCCTTTCTATCAGCCCAGCTGATAAATTTTTGCAAAACTTTAGTTATTCCAGTATCATCTGTTGGCTTTCCGTTTTCCGAATAAATTCTTCTAAGCTTTGCTGTTGCCTTAATTTTATTATAGCTTCCTGTCTTTGTCAACGCTTCAATTTTACCTTGATTGGTTATAATCGAAAGTGTTTCAACTTCATCAGTCATAAGGAAAAATCTAATGTCGGTATTAGAAAACCATCTGTTTCCGGGATGATTATGCATTACCCATGACTGCTTAGTTAAGTATATTTTTTTCAACGCTGCTCCCTCAAATTCCAAATTAGAACGTTTTCCCTTCTGTATCGCATAATCTTTAAAAAGTTTGTCCCATACAAAAGCGACTTCATTTGAACTGTTATTATTTTTGGAATATTCCAAGAGCATTTTATGCGCATCTGTAATACGCTTACATTCGGAAACATTTCGTCCATAAAAATTTATAAGCGGAACCTGATTTATTATATCATCTGTAATAACAGTAATATTTTCAAGATTAACCCTGTTTTCTTTTATTATTGGAAGTTCCGTTGCCCTGTTAGGCACAGGCTGACCGTCCGGCGTAGCATTGGCCACATTCCAGCTTTCGGTGTCAATAATAGATATTGCTACGCAACGGCAGTTGTAATCCATGCCGGGATGTAACGCAGGGGCTGGATTAATTCTCCTGCCGTTTACCTCGCCGGGTGTGTTGCGTTTCCAATAATAAAGCTTGCCTTCTTTTTCCCAGTGGCTCTCACGGACACGCTCGTCACGGCTTGTTGACCACTCATAGAATTTTATGCCCGCCTCCTGCTGCCGGATTTTGGTGGTAATCGCATTTAAGTTGCCAATCTCATTGCGGGCTATAAACTTTGCACGATTATCGGTAATATCATACAAATGCTTTACATCAGCATAGACATCTTTATACAAGCTGCCGCGCTGTACGGCATTGCTGATAATAGTGCCAAGCTTGTCTGTATAGGTACTAACGATGCTGTTTATAAGCTGCGACTGCGAAGCATACCATTCGCTAGTAATTTTATCTAACAATGCAGTATTACTCATAAAAACATCAACGCCAAGGCAATTTTTAAAAGCCTTATTCATGTTTTGCCTAGCGATATTATCAACGCTGCTTATAATACGCTGCACTTCATTAAGCGCAGCCTCTCGCACTCGGCTATTATTAAACCGCGCAGTTACTTCGTTTATAATATCTTCACTATCGGCATCCTGCTTAAGCGATGGTTTTATACTTGGCAACAACTCATTAGTATATTTACGCAGTTCCCTAACTACAGCACGTAACACGCGATAATAATCACGTTCTGCGCTGTTTGGATATTGAATTGTAACATTCGGCCGCAAATAGCGCGGCATTTTATTATTCGTTACCATTTAAATCATCATCTACATTCGGGTCAATGTCTTCTAAATTTAAAGGCGATTTACTGATAGGATAATCAGTATTTTCTTTTAAATACTTGCGCGCCTCACTATCGTCCATTAATTGATTATTCTTTAGTAAAGCAACGGTTTCAATTTCAATTTTCTGTCTCTCTGCCTGAAGTTTTTCTGTTTCTGCCTGTTCTTTTTGAGTCGGAACCCAAAGAGCATTAAACTTAATACTCCAGTCTTTAATTTCCTTCCCGCCTGTTGGGCCATCGTTGCAAAGCATTAACGTGCGAATTAATTTTTCCAGCTGTGGTTTTAACTGTCTACGCTGTATGCCGGCCACCATGTTGTAATAATTTTCGAGGTCACCGGCTCCAGTACTGTTAAGCCCGGCCGGAGAACGCCCGAACAAGACAGTAAATGGAATCCCTGTAAGGCCGCAAATATAAAGCCCAAATGAATCTAACAAATCCGGTATTCCCGTTAACGGAATATTAAATACCTGGTAATCATCATTATTACCAATGGCAATGGTATTTAAAATATTGCGTGCCAAGTCGATAATATCAAGCCGTTTTTGTACAAGTTCTGTGCCCTCATCACTTTGTAACATTGCAGCCAAATTTTCAAATTTAATAAGTGCTGTACTTAAACGTTCCAATGCGTTTAGGCCTGTAGCCTGCGCTGTTTCGCAACGGTTAATAGCTTTAATTACACCGTCAAGGCAGCTCAGGCCTGCACCATTCCGCAAAATGCGTTCATATTCCGGAAGCATGTCGCCATCAAAAACCAGCAGTCTGCTATGATGTATGTACAGCATCTGTCCGCTTCTCGGCGGTGTTATCTGATACCATTCTGTATTGCCGAAATTTGGGTCAAATGGGTCATCATTGATAAGCATACCGCTTAAATCGTCCTGAATACAGCTGCCGTCATATACTTGCATTGCTTTAATATTGCGGAGTCGTTGATAGTTTATAGGTTCTTCTTCTGTGCCGCCATCATCCGTAATCATAAAAATGCAGCTACGTCCATAATGGCGTGCCCAGGTCAAAGCTTCAATCAATTTATCCGTGGCACAAAGTCTTTCAAGTGCTGGAATAATAATCGCTTCTTTATCACCCTCAACTTCAAATCCATTTTTTAATGCAGCTTCCGCTGGCAAAGATGATATGCGCCGTGCAAGCGCATTTTTCCAAAGCCGCTGCAATTGCATATCATTCAGTGGAACATTACTATTATAAAAATCATTATTTTTCATGTATTGGCGTATTCCAGATTTAATAAAGGCATCAATAAACCCGTCATTACGCATAGTACTTTTATTTCTGCGCTTTTTACTCAACTTACAAAACCTCCCCAACTGGTAATTGTAGCCAGTGTATTAAAGGCATCACTCGATGCATCCACCATATCATCATGCGCGCTTTCTGGAAAAGCTTCGAGTTCTGAAAAATATTTCTCATTCCACGGCCCTGCTAACACCAACACATTACCAGCCTGCCATTGTGCTGAAAATGGCTCAGCGCGTGTAATTTTATTGCCACTCGGTCGAATAGTAGATACATTAAATCCGGCCAGATGTTTAATATAACTTGCAGCCTGGTCTTTGCCAGCTTGTCCTGGGTCTTGCGGTACCGTTACCCGCACATATTTGTAGCGGGCACGGTCAATGGTAGCTATATTGCGCGTCAATTTACGTACCTCATTTGCCGTAACCTGTGCACGCTGTACATCAGCCACAATAAACATACCATTATCAAGCCTACCCATCAGTACGCCTGCAGTAGCGTCAGGGTCAGGATTTGCTGTTGATGGTACCGTTGCAGCCAAGTCCCAACTGCGTACCCACTCAATGACATTATGTGGTATAGCATTTACTATCTGCACCTGCGACCGTTTAAAATACAACCCGGCCGAAGGGCGAATAAGCCAGTTCCCGTTCTCAAGGCGTTCACGTTCAACGGTGCCTTGGGCGCGTAGCGCACCTAGATAACCGGGGTCTTTTTCCATCAGAATTTTATTGTCACTTAATTTACTGGCAATAAAGGTAAAACTTTTTACCTGCTCTGGAATTATATCGGGCGACTGCTTAACAACATCATCCGGGTTATCGCCCCAAATAATATCATCACCCATGCGCGTGAAATACCGTATTTTGCCGCTACGTTCCGGTATCGCATAACCAGTTTCAGGGTCCCAATACCATTGAATAAATTTTGCTACCCAACTATCGGCATCCGGGTTTGTTGTGCCACGAATATATGGCCGTACACCACAAGTAGAACGATTACGCGATAACATATACCAAAACTGACTTGCAGTAAAATGCGTAATCTCGTCAAAACCAATCAACGGTATTTGCGCACCTTGATATCCAAACTTATCATTTTCATACTGCAAATGCGCAAAGGTTATTTTAGCTCCGCTCTTAAATCTGATGGTAGGACGTGGGTTTTCCAACGGAATGCCGCCGATGGGCATATACATCTGCTTGGCATTATCCCAAAGACCGCCCTCGTTTTTTATCTGGTTGCTGTTGCGCCTGAAAATCGTTGCGCCGAAGTGCTTGTTATTTATATGGCGCAGGCATTCCATTAATAAAGCATAGGTTTTCCCGCCACCTGCCGCGCCGCCGTAGAATGCGATATCAACAGGAGTTGATAAAAACATTTCCTGTGGACCGGGCTGCGGTCTAATTATTATCGGTTCCATCAGAGCCGCCTCCTTCTCCATCAGCTGGCAATTTATCACGTCCGTTATCCGGCAGATAAATCATTACCTGCGGCATGCCGGTATTTTCAGATGCCTCGGGCGTTTTTTGTTCGGCAATTTTACGCTCCAGCGCAAGTTTTGCTTCGTCAATAGACTTTTTGTGTTTATCCATTGAATCTAAGCCGTAATATTTAAACAGTAAATTCAAGGCTTGCATGCGGTCTGACATTTTTATCTTTATGCCAAACTTATCATTGCCAATAGATTCAATCAAAGAGCCATCAATTTCTTCAGCGCTTTTCATGGTAATTTCTCTACCATTCTTGCTGATATTTACAACATGGTTTATGTCAGCAAAGGCAATGCGTTGCAATCGTTCTATGATGTCCGCTTCGTTTGCAAACAGCAGTTCCTTTCGCAAAGCTTGAAGCCGTTTTATTTCGTTGATAATTTTCGGCTTTTTCATTAACCGGCAAGCTCCAACCCTCGCCGAGCCATCAGTGTTGACTTTAAACCCAGCTTGTATATAAGCTTGCTTTGCATTAAAACATTCAAGGTAATATAAAACAAAGAGCTTTTCTTGCTCAGATAGCTCCTCGTTCTCATCTACCTCATCAATTAAGGCCTTTACTACTCTTTTGCTCTTTGGAGTACTACGCTTATCCTTTATTTTCGTGTGGAGTACTCCGTTTATTTGGTCATCCCATTTATCTTTGCATTTCCAACCGGAAACGCTTTTTTCGGGCACATTCAATTGCCTTGCGATTTCCCGCAGCGGCATCAGGCCTTTACTGTTTTTATAAAGTTCGTATGCCTGATCGCGTTCAGGACTTCTCGCTTTTGGCATTGACCGCCACCTTCCTTGTATTAAAAAAGCACCCACTAAAAAGCAGGTGCTTAAAAATCAGATTTTAAAATTCAGGTTCACCGTATAGCCTACGGTATTCCATCATGGCTTTGGTATCAGGCGGTACGTGCCTTTTCCTTTTCTTTATCTTGGCCGGCCGCCCGTCTTTTGAAACTATTATTTCTGTTTCCTCAATCTCGTAGCCAAGAGCACGTTTTAATAATGCTGCTTTTACTAAGTTATCATCTTGCTTGCTCATTGCAAATCCACCCCAGTTTCGATATAATATTTGGCGAGATAGCAGCTGCAAAAGTGTGGCCACACCATTTTTGCTATCTCCCTCTACGCCGGGGGGATTATCTTCCGGTTTTGGACCAGGTGTTGACGCACCTGGTCCTTTTTATTTGCCGAAATGAGCTTTTACCCCCCCAGTCCGCAAAAGTGCATAATGAGAGGATAAAAATATTTAATTTATTTTAACCGGGTCTTGACCGGTAAATTCTTTATAGCGATTTAAAATAACCTGCGCATAGCGTGGGTCAAGTTCCATCGTGCGACAGCTGCGTCCGATTTGTTCAGCCGCTATCAAAGTACTACCACTGCCGCCAAATAAATCCAGCACAATATCATTCTTGCGGCTGCTATTACTGATAGCCTTTGCGCATAAAGCAATAGGCTTCATTGTTGGATGTTCTCCGTTGCGCGTAGGCTTATCCACAAAAATCAGTGTTGAAGCATCTTCGGCATCAACAACTTCGTAATCATCAACACGAAGTTTTAAATCACGCAAGCCAAAGCTGATAGTAAGTAACTTTTACCGTCAACATCTTTGCTTACCGTTACCGGGTAAGTTTCCGGTATAACGGTGCTTTGCCTTCGTCCGCCATAAAAGTTATGCCCGGCGCCAGGCTTCCAGCCATACAAAATAGGTTCGTGCTGCCATTGATAATCTTGCCGGCCAAGAGTAAACTGATTTTTTACCCAAATCAGGCACTGCTTAATTGGCCATCCTGCCTTAGCCATAGCACCGCGAAAATCACTACCCGCACTGTCAGCATGGCACACATAAATGGCACCGCCAGGCTTTGTTACATCAAACATACACTTAAATGCCGCCAATAAAAAAGCGTTAAATTCTTCGGACGGCATATTGTCATTCTGAATGGTTAATTTTTCATCCGTGCCACCTTCGTAAGCAACATTATACGGCGGGTCTGTAAAAATCATATCGGCCAGCTCACCGCCCATAAGCTTCTGCACATCTTCCGATTTAGTGCTGTCGCCGCACATCAACCTATGTCTGCCAAGCTGATAAATATCGCCAGGCTTAATGTCAGGTTCTGTAATGCTATCCAGCGCACCGCTAACATCAAAGTTATCTTCCTCGACCTGCTCTTTTTCAACGCTTGCCAGCAATGAAGCTATATCTTTATCGCTAAAACCCAAAAGGCCAGTATCATAATCACCTGCATCCAGTTCGGCAACTAAACGGCTTAATTCATCCTGGTCCACTTCGGACAGTTCAGCAATGCGGTTATCGGCAATCATATCTGCCCATTCTTCCGCTTCGCTTGCATAATCCTGCAAGTCTACCGGCACTACTTCGCAGCCTAACATCTGTGCAGCCATTAACCTGCCATGGCCACGAATTACAAACCCGCTACGCTACCATTACGCCAACCTTCCGTTTGGCAGGCTGCCGAGGAATTGCACCCCTGTCTGCGGATTTGGAGTCCGCTGTTTTGCTAACTAAACTATCAGCCCATTGGATTGCCGGAGCGGGATTCGAACCCGCGACTTCGGATTAAAAAGCCGCGCTCTCCCTACTGAGCTACCCGGCAATTATTGCAGCACAAGCGATGCGCTGCATAAACTCCGCGGAAAATGGTGGATAAGGGCGGAGTAGTGCTTATCCACTTATTATAGCTGTATGCCTTGCCGTCCCGCGGACAAATGCGGCGGTTACTACATACAGCATTATAAACGGCACGGGGACTTACTGTTTAGCATTATGCGCATCTCATCGATAAACACGCCCCGTATTTCAATACCGGCCCGGCGCTAAGTCCCAAACAATATGCGACCCGCGCCAAAGTCGGCAAAACAAAAAGCCGGTACAGCTGCATATCACATGCTGTCCGGCTTTGTTTTTATATAAAATTTTACACTACTATTTTACCACGATGTATAGCGTAAAAAGTCCTGGACTAATTGTGAAATATTTGTGAACTGTTTTTTACTTTGGGTATTTAAAATTAATAAGTTTAAATGGCAAATCAAGTAAGCCTTCATGATATGCAACTGCTGCTGTATCAGATAAAAATCCATCCAGCAAAGTAAAATAATTGCTTTTGCTTATGCCCATCAGGCCAGATGTTACTTCCGGCGACTCATTTTTCAAGTATCGCCGCATAATAATTTCTGTTGTGCGCTGATGCCTCTCATCAGCATTTTGCTGATAATGATAAATCATAGCATCAAGTACGCTAATCCACCGTTCTGGCTTCTGTACGGTTATCCGCTCGCCGCGGTCGTTGGCAATCTCTACCATCTCAACTTCGGCTGCATTGCGAATGGCTGCGTTACCAGTCGGGTCCGGGCGAGTATAACCAACATTACCAGTCTTGCCTCCGAGGTCTTGCCTTTCAAGTTTTGCCTGCCAGACCGCCGCTTCTATGGCGTTGCGCTGGCGGTATTTTGCATTAATTATATTTAAGGTTTTGCGACTAATCACGCTCATTACTTTTTTAAGCCTCCTCGAAGTCAATATCCGGGTACTTATACAGCAGCATTTTACGTTTCAACAGATATTCTTTAGTGCGACAGCCTTTGGTATCAATAACCTTCTGCCGACCGTCACTGTAAGTCACAACAAAATCCGCAACATACTTAATTCCTTTAATGGTTTTCCTGCCGCGTTTAAACGGCGGCTGCAGTTCAAAAGGAACTTGCAATTCAATAGTTTTAATAATTCCAGCCCATTTTAAAGGCAGTAGCTCATCGGCGTAATAGTCACGTTCCTTTTTGCTGTCAAAAGCGATGCCGTCATAATACGCAATCTTGTTGTGGTATTTGCTTTCGCTTTTTCCGGCAGCAGATACCTGCTTTACATTGCCGATGGTACTCTGTACTTTAACATTCGGCGGTAACACTTCCCAACGTGTCATGTTATCACCGCCACTCGTTAAAATAAGGCTACAGCCTCAAAGCCTGTCAGCTTGTTGCTTTTTTCATGTTCCTGGCTTTTCTTTTCTCGCCTGAAATTGTTTGCATATTCACATGTCGCCCAGTGCGGAATAAATCCAACACAATCGGTAACTGCGTCTACTATCGTGCAGGCAACTATGCGTCCGTCTGCAGTAACAACGCGGTCTTTATTACCAAGAAGGCTGTAATATACTGCCGCAGGATTAACCGGCAGCCATTTGCCGTTAGTAGTTCTGATAAATTTTATTGGTTTGCCACATTTACGGCAGTTTGAGGTTTTAGTCAGCATATCTATATACCTTCTTTGTTTAATTTTTTATTTAAATCAGCATTATACAACCAAAATCCTTTTTGAACCGCATTGCCGTTATTTTTGCGGTAATCATCACAAGCCAGCATTTCTGGTCGCACAAAATAATATAAGTCCCTTATAGCGCAGTACGGTTCACCGCTACCGTCATCAAGCATATATATGCAGTTGCCGCAGGTTTTAATCATGGTTTTGTTCCTGCTCGTGGCAATACCGCATATATGCCATGATTGCACTATAAACAATAATATCATCAAGGCTTTCATCTACTTTGTCGCCGTCAATTCCGTTGCGTTCAACATGCACAACGTGTTTTCGCCTATATCCTTTTGCTTCTTCATACATTGCAGCAAAACTATCGCTGCCGTCGCACAATAACGCACCGGCGCGGAAGTTTGCCAACGGGTCGCCGCCTACGCTATACTGCCGATTTTTACGCTTAAACAGTTCTTTAAGCTCGTCCAGTTTATTGCAAATAAAATGTGTAAAATCAGCCATTTGTTTGGTAGTTGCATTTGGCATTGTTTTTGCATCGTCTTCACCTGGCTCTACGCACTGTTCTTTGCGCTCTGTCCCATTGCTAAAACCAATGTCTAAATGTAAGTCATTGTCGGCTTGAGCCACAAGTACACCATCGTTAAGTATAACTCCATAGAGCGGCGAACGCGCCGAGCAGGTTGGTATAATTTCCCTGACTTCTCCTTCAACCAAGACTTTGTCGCCCAATTTAAATTTCAGTTTTTCCATTTTCTTCTGCTCCTTTTAGAATGGTATCTCCTCATCAAACGGCACCTGTGAGCCAAAGCTCTCCATATTTGCGCTGCCTGGTGCTGCATCGCCTGCTTGTGCAGGGTTTGTTGTTCCAGGTGTATACCCTTTTCGTTCAACAAAATAAACAGCACCCGCAATAACCTCAGTCACATAATGTTTTTTACCGTCCTTTTCATAACTGCGGATTTGCAGCCTGCCTTCCACAAGGGCTCTGTGACCTTTCCCAAGGCTATTGCCGCATATTTCGGCAATTTTACCCCATACTACGATATTGATAAAATCGGCTTCCCTCTGGCCATCTTGATTAGCGAAGGGTCTATCAACTGCTAGCGTAAACTGGCAGACTACCTTGCCTGTAGTGGTGTAACGTACTTCCGGTTCACGCGTTAAGCGACCCATTAAAAATACTTTGTTCATTTATAATCACCTTTCTTCTTTTTCAAAATAGCAGGCCAAACAATTGATACAACGCTTAAAATACCTAAAATAACAAATAATTTCATAGCCTCTTACCTCATTCGCCATAGAAGCGTATTATGCAGCAATATTATAGCGGTTCCGGTTTTTATTGCTGTTAAAGGCTCATCTACCAGTAGTAATATAGTTACTTCTAAAGTTAGTAAAACCGCCAAAATTAAATTCATAATTCATCCTACCTATACCTTTTAAGATAATATTCAAGCGTTCCTTTAGGTATTCCAAAGCTTTTAGCAATACTTTCCACATCTTCGCCGCTATACAACCTGGTAAACAGTTCTTTATGATGTGTTTCCCAATCAAAAGCTGATTTTATTGGCGTATTGCGCAGGAACGGCACAAAGTCAGGAATTTTTATTTCTTGTTTTATTGGTTTAACCTTAACGGACTTTTTGATAATTACAGCATGTTCGCCGCGGATACAAGGATTTATGCCAAAGAATGGACAAAAATAAACATCATCTCCGCAGTGATGCACGCGGTAGCATTTTAAACAGTTAATGATTTTGTTATCATTCATTTTCCCGTGCTCCCAAAGCCTTTAGCGCCGCGCTCAGTTTCCGACAGTTCGTCAACTTGCACAAGGTCTACATCTTCATTCTTATCAACAATTATTTGGGCAATGCGTTCACCGCTTTTAACAACAAAACTAAACGCAGTTAAAACTGTTTTCTGAACGTCTTGCTCAAACTTTGTTTTAACGCATTCTCCAATAAAACAAACCTCTCCGCGATAATCACTGTCGATAATACCTACGCTGTTGGCCATTCGTAACGGCGTTTTTAATCCAGTACTACTGCGAGGATATACTTTAGCGTGATAACCTGGTGGCAATTCCATTGCAAAACCCAGTTTAATTAAAACTGGTTCATTTCCGACAACGACATCTTCTCTCGCAAAGCAATCCCACATTGCTGCGCCTGCTGTTTTTTTAACTGGCATTTTGCCGCCGGGTAAAAGTTTAATTTTTACGATTGGTTTATTCATCTTTTACCATCCCTCATGTTCCATGCGCCAAAAGCGCCTTGCATCAAGCGATAACCTGCGGTTGAACAATTGCAGTCATGACAGTAGACGTAATACTCCACAATACCTGCTCTCCGTTCCTCTTTCCCTCTTAAAATAAGTTTTCCGCCGCAAAACGGGCACGGTTTTAATTCGGTCATCTTTATTTCTGTCATCCTTGCTGCTCCTCTCTTTTTTGCAGTTCATCTTTCAGCCTGTTAAGCATTGGCGTAAGGTATGTTGTATCATCTATCCTCCACTCCCACGCTGGCCATTTATGCGACATATCGACTTGCGGTATAAGCTCCATTACCTGGCAAAGCAGCTTGTACAATTCCTGTTGCTTCTCGCCTTTTTCGTCCTTTAGGTACAGCTGATAATCCTTAATGTGCGTTTTTAAGCGTGAGAAAAAATCTATCTCATAACGCTTGTTGCGCTCTTGGTCAAGTTCCGTGACATACTGCTCTCGTTCAATCTCACGAATAAACTGCTTGATAAACTCCGTATGCAGTACATCAAGATTATCAAGTATTACATCGCCTACACCGTACATAGCCTGTGTTGTATGGCGCCCTACGCAGTACCTAAAAGCAGCCACCATCAGCCAATTAATACGGTCTTGTGGGCCTTTAATCATAACTTCGCTCACGCTTACACCTCCTGTTACAAATACCTGCTTAATTTTTTAACAGCTACCGATACAATCTCACGGCGGGAACAATAGTCCCGCGCGTGTTCTATGTCCTTTGTTTCAATAAGCGGTACAAAACCGTTTAATATGTTATATTCAAAAATCGCAATCCAGCCGTCGTTGCGGGAGCACAGTTTATATTCAACGCCGTTAAAACTTTCTGTTACAACTTTTTGGCATTGCTCTTTTTTCCACGCTTCAAACTCGGCTCTGTTCATTGGTTATACTCCCCACAAATACCGCAGCGCCTGCCATGTCCAAAAGCTGCCAAACTCATAGCATACACCGGCTACAAAAGCCAGCGTGCCTATGATAACGGCAATACTAAGTGCTATCTTAAAAGCTTCTTTCATCACAACCCCCACCTTTCGGCGATAAAATACGTTGCCATTGCCGACCATGTAATGCCTATAATCAAATCAACAACTCTAAATGTCGTTTGCCCGTAAAAGCAATACTCCAAAGTGCGCCAGTAAAAATCAATAAAAAGCATATTTACGCAAAATAAAATTATTTTATCCATTTTTATCCTTCTATTTACACAAAATTCAAAGGCGGTAGCGGCAACTCTTTGTCAATAGGTCGCCATAAATGCAAGCAGTTATTGTGAATGTTTACATAATCGCGTTCGCGTGGATGAATTTGTATAACAACTTCATCATCGTTAAAAAACAGCTTTTTGATATAACACATGTCGCTCCAAGTTGGCGTGCCTTTTCCGGTACTTGGCGATACACTAACGTGTTCCCAGCCGCCTCCATTGCTGGCTATAATAAAGAACCATTTTGCGCCAATTTGTATTTCAAAAAAACCGTTGCCATGGTCGCCGTTACATCCATGAAGTTCAAGCTCTTTCTTTGTTAATCTGTAACGATTAAGCATATTAAGATTTCTCATTTTCGCCACCTCAGTTTTTGACCGCAGTATTTACAATACGGCGGTTCATTATAACATTCAACAATCCACACCCAGCAATTTGGGCTACGTCTTGCATATAGTTTTTAGCCATAATTATTCCTCCACAACTTCCCAGCCCCATTCTACAAGCTGTTCATGCATTACTTCGTGCGCATATTTTTCAATTTCATCTTTACTCAAATTCTCATCAAGTTCTACTTCTACTTCATGGTAGCCATGTGCATAGCCAGTTTCTATCCAAACTTTTAACTTTTTCATTTTACACAACTCCAATCTAACCGTTGGCCACAACTTTCGCAGTATTCTGCACAAACTTCTTCTCCGCATCCAGGGCATAATTCAACTTTTGATTTCCCAACGCCAACAACCATTACTGCCTGCGGTCGCTGCTTATCCATAGCTTCTTTTATGTCGGCCGGCGGATTCCAGATATGGTCAACAAATTCAGCATGGCAATACGGGCACTCTTTGTCATCCCTTCCGCAATGCTTGTTGCAGGCGCTGCATGTATAACTTACGGTGCTTACCATTTTACGCGGGTCAAAACCGTGCGTTATTTTCGCAGCCTTCCGCCGTTCTGACTCTGCTACTCTTTCACTCTCTATAAAATCTTTGCCCATAACCTCGCGGGCCAGCACTTCTCCAATTTTCACTATTCATCATCTCCTTTGTTACCGACATTAATGTCGGTAACATCTACCATATACTGCGATTTGAACCATTTTAGGCAGCCCAGCCGCATATAGTCTAACATCTGCCATGGACTTAAAGGTTTAACTTGACGCCTTATTGCAGCTTTTTGAACTATTTCACATCTTCTGATGCCGCTGACAACAATAATGCCTGCTCCACATTCACCGGCCATACTTTTAAATAATTCCTTATCTTTTTTATACAAATCTTTAGGCAAGGCATAATATAGACTACGCACATCTTTAGAATCGTGATAATGTTTCTTTTTAAAATCAGCTTTAAAATCTGGAATCGAAATTTTTATTTCCACTTCTGTTAAATAATCATTTTTATTGATATAGATAAAGTCCGCTTCATAATTACCACCAGCCATCAAAACATTTGGTATTGGAATGCAACCTCTATCTATGCCAAAATGCCAGCCTAAAGCCCGTTGTATGTACTGTTCGTCCATTACGGCAATTCCTCCGAATGTTTTAAAAAATCAAACTCATAATGCCGCTTTAATTCTGCGCAGGCGTCATAAACATTTAAATCAGGCTCAAATAAATTTTCGCCTTTGCCACAATAACTATCAATTTGCCCCGATGGAAGCAGCTGTACTTCTCCATCATTCCAATACTGATATTTATTCCATGCTCTAATTTTTATAGGTTTTCCTTTACCAGTAAAAACAACCTCAAACGGAATATTTTCATCAATTAAATAATCCGTCATAATTTGCAATCTATTTATTTTGCCTAACTTCATCTTCTGCCACCTCGTCCATAACAGCACCACAATGCCAGCAATAAGGTACTTCCGCATCATCAGCGTGTACATCACCTGCGCCACAAACCGAACAGTCAAAATGCGCTTGTCCGTTTTTATCCCAATCGCTTACTTGCACCCAATGCCCGTGCTTGCGTTCTTCCACAGTTGTAACGTTATTGATAAGATAAATAGCATAATCCAGCCCGGCAAGCGTTCCTTTAGCATATATATCCATCGGTCCAAGTTTTACGCCTTTTTTCGCATGTTTAAATTTTTTAATTAAAGCATCTGCGTCAATCAGTCGCATTTTTAACCGTCCTTTCTCTGTAGTCGCCACGTTTAAAGGTTTTATCATACTTTTTGCCTTTGTCAGATTGTTTGTTCCAAACTTTTATAACATCCTCACGCGTTCTAATGCGTGATTCCGGAAATTCTACATCAACATGACAACAGCGACAGGAAATTGCATATTTCGCAAATATGCCTTTAGTAATAAGTAAATCCTTACTTCCACACCACGGGCACGGACGTTCAATTTTATCTAAAAGTTCATCTTTAGTCATTTTAATCTTCCCATTTTTCAAGCACTACAACGGGCTCAACACGCTCCCACCACATTTCATTTCTTGCGTAATAACTGCCGTAATAGCCTTCTAATGTGCACAAAACTTTACTTTTTTCCTTATCGCATACACTGATATCATCTTCGTAGATGTTAAACTTACCACCAAAACAAATGTTAAATTTTAAAAATTCTTCGATTTCTTGAGGTATGCGTTTTGTATTAAAAACATAAACATTGGTAGTGCCATCGCCATAGCCATTTGGTAAATTTACACAAAAACTATCATTTCCAACTGCTACGCCACCAATATCACTGTTTGTTTTAAAACATAAATCTGCTTCTTTTTTCAATCTATCAAACCAGTGCATTTAAATTACCTCCTTGAGTTTGCGTATCACTTTCGCCGAAATCTTTTAATAAAGATTCCATTCTTGCAAAACTTCTGCGGCACATCCAAATATCACTACTGTACATTGGCATGTACCAAATATTACCATCGTCCTTTGGCCAAAGACCGCGTGCATCATAGCTTGTCACTGGATTTGTTAAGGTGTTTTGCACCGCAACATAACCGGCACAGCCTAAAAGGCTTAGCTGTATATAGCACATCATGCCGGCCAGCTGGTCAACGTCCTGCGCTACGAACAATACTTGCTTCTGGTAGTTAACGCCCTTATTAAGACAGGCATTAGCGAAAGCTATAAGCAGCGCCCCGGCCCCGCATGCCGGGTCGTTAACATCTGCCCAGCCATGCCGACTAACTTTTTCTAAAACGCTTTCGGTTAATGTCATTGCTGCCATTAAGTGACATACGCTATATGGTGTAAAAAATTGCCCGCGCCATTCATTACCAAGGTCAAGCGCCATAAATAGTTCACCAAGAAAATCCTGCTGCTGATTAGCTTCAAGCCCTAAAGTTATTTCGGCAAGCATTTTTACAAAAGTTTCAAGTTCTGCTGCAGTGTACTTTTCCGCACATTGCATATAAAGCTTTTCCCTTGCCTCGCGCTGCGGATGCGGCACTGAATTGCAAATCGCCACGGCTGCCATTGTTATAAAATCCTGCCAGATAACCCAGCGAGAGTATCTTCCCGCTAGACCGTTCAGCATTTTTACAATGTTTTGCTGATATACATTATTCGTTCTGACTGCTTTTGCCATTTTCTTTATTGCCTTGCGCCTGGCTGTAATGCCGGTACAGCATGTACTTGCTGAACGCCTTGTATTCTTCGCTGTACTTTGCCCGCGGGTAAAAAGTCATCCGTACATCAATAAACCTGCGTTCCTTTTTTGCCTTTTTAGTTATAGCAGTTGTATCAAACTGCATATCGCACCGAAAGAACTTGCAAATTGACGGCCGAACATCATAAATGTTACAACGCTTATGCTTCTCATCCCGGAACGGGCACAGCCAGTCAAGGTCATTTGCTTCTGGCCGGCAATGATTTTCCGGCTTAATATTGTGCCTGGAAATATAAGCTTTAATAGTTTTTATTTCATCAGCCGTTACCGGCAGGCAGTTGCTGCAGCAATTTCCGCAGCCGCTACATTCGCCGTCACTGCAAAAATTTGTTGGCCGCTGCATACTAAATAGCGGCTCAACATCTTGTGTTACCATGCTCATAAATAATCAGCCCTCTGCAAGCAACAACATAATATCTTCCCAGCGTTCGTCACGTTCTTCATCGGAATTAAAACATTCACTGAAATTAGCAATGCCGCCGCGATCCTCATAGCTAACCCAAATTTTACTGAACTTTATATCTTTAGAAATCGCAGTTATTATGTCTGCCCGAACTATAAGCTCTGCCGGTTCATATTCCACAGAAGGACGCCTGAAAAATTTAATAAACCTGCCTCGTACTTTATTATCGGCGCACGGTTCGACCTTTTCCGGCTTCGGTATTTTCTCATCTTCTATCGTTTCTTTTTTAGCCGCTTTAATTTCTTCCGCAACATTAGCTGCATTGCATGTAATCTCCGCGACATCAACACTTAAAATGCGTGCTACCCGTTCTACAATGTCACGTTTTATGTTTTTCCGGCCGGATTCCATTTCGCGGTACTGGCCCAGGCTTATTTTTGCTTCCTGCGCAACAGTAAAATCAGCTAAACCAGCACTTTCCCTTACACTTGCTAAATTCTCACCATTGACCCACATTCAAAATTCCACCTTTCGTATATCCAAAATCCGTTCAAATTTCAAATCTTTGCCGGGTAGCTTTTCATTTTATCAGGCTTTACGTCTACTTATATGCCTGTATGCTTTAAAGCCTTTCAAAACTAAAATTTGGCTATTTTTGCTTTTGATTTCCACTGCCGTTTTTTCCAGCAACGCCGCTTAGGTGTTATTTTTAATTTTATTGTCCGGCAAGTTTCAATCTTCGGCAGACTTTTCTTCTTTTCAGCTGCAATTTTTTCAGCAGCGTGCAGATTAAAGACCTTACTTGGGTCAGGCAAATTTTCTTTTTTAAAGCCCCAAATACTGTTTTGGTTATCTCTATTTACATAATCTATGCATACTTTGGCATACTTTTTAAAACTAATCTTCTTTCCCATCACCAAGCCTCCATGGCAAACCTAATGTTTTTGCGATAATTTCTGCAGTCTTTTTCTGCTTATCCGTAAGTTCATTAAAAGCGGTTTTCTCATTGGTGCTTTCCAACGCTTCTTTAAGTACCTCGGCAAAAACTTTAATGCGCGTTGCTTTCGGCGCAAGTTTAGACCAATTCTCATCAACAGCGATTGCGGCCAAAGCTCCAACAAACACCATTGCCGAGTCAATACAACTCTGTTTCTCCCAATCTTTCATGCGCTTATCCGCGCTATAAACAGCCTGCTTCGCAATTTTTATCGCCTGATTTTTAACTCGCGCATCAAATACACGTTCTTCCAATTGGCTACGCCGTTTAAATTTTCGTGACAAGCTCATATGGCTGCGCTCCTTTCGGTATCACTGTTTTTAATAACTTTTATGTCCGGTTCACCGTTATAAATATCGTCATAGGTATCCCAGCACACAATAGGTTCCCCGCGCATCATGGCAATGGCGCGTCCGTAGTCTTTGCCGTAAGCAACAATACCCCAGTCTATAAGCTTAGCTTCTTTTACGCTGTATTGCCGCATACCGTACTCTTTGACCAAAATTGTTGGCTGTGCTTTTGGGTTTGCCCAGTAGTCCATAATTTCCTTATCCGTTGTGAACCTCTTTTGCAAAGGGTAAATTCCGTGACCAGGAATAATAAACTTTTCGTCAATGTCAAAACAAGCGACCACGTCCAACAAATTCAGTCCGATTGCCCAGTTTGCAGCATTATTCGCCGTTCCCCAAAAGCACATGAGCGGTTCCGTGAAGCTGTTTTTGCTTGCTGGCGTCCTCGAAGTCGCAAGTGGTTTTATTACTTTGCCCTCGGCATATGCTTGTAGCTCATCGATGTTCATACGCCGCCACAATCGCTTAATTACCACATCACTCACGCCCCTTTAACAAAAACTTGCTGTCACGGGCAACCTCGTAAAGCGTTTTGCCATCGCCATTAAGCACATACGGTAAAAAAACTTGGTCCATTGTTGCCATACCTATTTGTATCAACGCCATCTGCGCTTCCACCCAGCTTTTAAGGCATCGCCATGCAACACGAGCAGCCTGATCCTTCGAATAATCAATATTAGCGCGCACTTTCTGTTCACGCATCTTTTTTAAGATTTGCTGCACAGCTTCAACATTAACTGGCAGTTGTATGGGTATTAGCCCCAGTGATGTTTGTACCGTAAAGCGCAGCGCAGTAATCTGGCCGTTAGTAATATCTTTCTGTATGGCCGTTGCACCATTGCTGGCAAGAATATAATCAATCTCTGCCGCCGTGCGCATTGGGTCAATTTTGGTTGTATAGTTTTTTAAAGCATTATCAGTTATCATAAACTCACCGCCTAAAAAATTTCGCTGTTTTAGTTAGCCACCGTTAATTGGTCGGACAGCTCCGAGGGTTCGCGTTTTGTTTCAAACTTTTGCCCATGTGCACCAGGATGTAACGCGTTAATCTCCACAAAATTCAGCCCGGCAATATAATCGCTGAAGCAGTAATTTTTCATTTCCGATACCGGCATCTGCATAGCTCGTGCTGCGCCGTATTCACACAGGCAGCCTTTGGAATTTTTCCAGTCACCGGCCAGCAGAAGGAAGCTGCAGCGTTGCAAAAGGCTAAGGCAGGTTTCCATGCCGCTGATGTAATCAACATCATGGTACATGTGGCTGTAATTAAGCACCGGGCTGATAAAAATATATTTATCGCCGAGCTTTTTCGTCAGCATGCTGATGATGTTCCGGCACTCTTTTGTGTTCGCTTTGATATCACTGCCGCACGGATGCGCAACATACACAAGCTGTTTATAACTCATCACATCATCCTCCAGTCAAATCTTTATAACGGTTAGCGCATTGGCACTCAAAGGCATTATCACCATCAAAAACTATTCCATTGCCATTACAAAGTTGGCAGTGGGCAGAGAATTTGGGTAAATAAGGCATTATAAAATCAACAGTCAAAAAATCTTCAGGCTTTTTACAGTACCTGGTATCTGTCCTTGCTTTTTCAAGTGCGTACTTACAAGCAGCAGTTACGATTTCCTCTGCATCAATGCCTAGTTCTACAAGCCTGCAAAAAGCAGCTTTTGCCTCTGATATATGGCACTTCTTTGGGTATTTGGTCCAAAAAGCATCAAAACAAGATTTCATACCCTCTGTTAATACTTCTTTCTTACTTAGTAGTACTGTTTTGTTTTGTATTGGATTCGTATTGGATTGGATTGGATTAGAACAACATTTGATTTCATCTGATTTCAAATGATTGCAACTTCTATCGGTTGACTTCTCCACATCTGTGGAAAACCTCGGAACGATAATTCCATCTTCCGGATTAGGGTATTTACTTTTTTTACACCTTATCTGTTGATGTTTTGACCAGGTAGACAATTCCAAATAAATGCGTTCATCAACCTTATAAAGTTTAATTAACTTTGCCGCCGATAACGCATCTAACGCCCGAATCATTGTATCTTCGGTAACAGATTTCAGAGGAAAAAGCCTAGCTTTTAAAATTGGTATTCGTGCATCCATACGTCCAAAATCATCACAGTTGACTATTAAGCGATAGAAAAATACTTCTTCAAACCATGAAAGATTATCTAAATTATCACTGGAGCAGATGCTTTCTTTTAATATACGGTTACCCATATTACGCTCCTTTTATTCAATGCCCGCGAACACAATTGCAGGGCCGGACGGCCTCATAGCAAAGGCCGACCAAACCTGCCGCCGATAACGCATAATTGGCATCATCAATAAATTACTTCGTTTTACTGCAGTATCTGCAAATAACTGTTTTTGTTGTACCTGATGGGCGTTTGCAGCGAGTACAAATGGATGATATTGTTTTCCATTCGTGCCCACACTTAGGGCATCTCAAATAAACCATCGGGTTTTTAAATTTAAATTCAATTCCAGCTGTACCGCAATGCGGACAGTTAGGATTTGTTGTTATTCCTGGCTGGCAAATCATCTGTCAGCACCTGTCTCGCTTAAATACTTTTTCCGCAGTTCAGGCAATGCAGCTTCACATTCTTCTTTGGTTTTAAAAATCATGCCAGCTTCTTTAAGTGCAATATCAAAAATAGTATTTCCCCAACCAGCATAGTATATATCTTTAAAATTTGAAGCTGGGTGATAATAGTTGTCGCCTTCTTTCGGTTGCCATGGAAGTTTAAGAATTTCGTTTCTCCCGGTTAATAACCATTCAATCCTTTCGCTTAAACACCATCCTGCCGTTCCTTTGAATTCAAGTCCTCTTTCAGTGAATCGGTATAGCGAATTATAATCAGTCATTTTGAATATTTCGCCCACCTCAACACCCAGCATTTTGGCGATTTCCGGCATGTAATTTTTTGCCATATTCAGCCCTTCTTCCCTTTAACACTAATTATTTCAATATCTGCATCTTAATGCATCCAATTCAATTTCCCTGCTTGCCCGCTATGTAAACCGGGCAGCCTGTAATTTCCATAATTTCGCGTTTAAAACGTTCTTCGTTGCTGTTGCCATCTGACAAATGCAGCAGCCATATTGCCTTTACCTGCGTCAAATTCTGTGCCCGCAGAAAGGCTTTTACATTGCCTATCTCAAAGTGACTTTTTAAGAGTCTGGGCTTTTGTAACGGATGAAGTTTTCCGGTTGCAATGTTATGGTTTAAAATATCCATTGCGTAGTTGCATTCGACCATTACGTAATCCAATGCACCTTCAAAACGGTACTTTATATAATATGTATCTGTCGCAAACAGCAGCCGTTCTCCCGTGGCCCAGCTGCATAACAAGTAGCCCATTGGTTCTGCTGCATCATGCTGCACATCAAACGGTAGTATCTGCCATGTGCCTATGCTGAACTTTTCAAGCGGCTTAACTGTGTGTAACCGGTAATGCTTAGGCAGTTTTAACGCCTGCTGCGTGCCGGTGCTGCAATAAACATTAGCACCATTGTTTAGCATTTGCGGCAACGCTTTGCAATGGTCTTTATGTTCATGTGTAACAAGTACGCCACCGAGTTTACTGATGCTGAAATTTGTTGCCTGCTGAATTTTCGGGAATGGAATGCCGCATTCCAGCAGCAGCGGCGTTACTCCGTCAGTTACGTAATAACAGTTTCCGCTGGAGCTGGAAGCGATTACCTTAATATCCATGATTAAAACATCGGGTCCATGGCTTCGGCAGGAGTCTTTTCTTTTTCAGCCTCTGCAATTTCTGCCATATCAACATCAGCTTCAGGCTGAAGCTGATGTTGTTTAACAGGTGCAGGCTGTTGTGCCTGTGCAGTAACTGTTCTTTCCGGAATCTGTGCAGGCTCGGCCGGCTGAGCAGACTGCGGCATCGGCGTTTCGGCTTCAATATCAATTACTGTACTGTTGGCATTTTTTTCAACTTCGGCAGTCATACGCGCTTCGTTAACATCGCTTTCTGCAGATAAGTATCCGGCATAATTATCATCTACCTTCTGGGGGTCGATAGTAATGTGCTTGTAAACATAATTTTTCATTGTTTTAAGCGCCATTTCTTCATACCAGCCGTCAATAACTTTGGTTACTTTCTTTTTGTTTTCCCATACTGTAGCCTCTCCGCCCCAGAAGTTCGCAGAAGCTTTTTCAGGTTTACGCTTATCAATCTGGTCTTTAGTAAGGAAAAACAGTTCGTTCTGACGTTCATCTTCACGCACTACATAACCAAAAGCACCAACTACCTCGCCACGGTTAAAAGGATTTTTAATATTAAATTCATAACAGTCAAAAGGCGTATTTTTATCTTTTTTATGCGGAATAAATTCATCAGTAGAATATACAAGTTCCGCAATAACATTTAAGAACGGCAGCAGCGCATATTTCTGCGCAACAATTCTGCGGCCTTCGTATCCCGGAATAAAAGCACATACATACTTGCCTTTTTTATTGTCTTTAAAAAATACCGGTGACAGCTGATTAGGCAGCGTCATATCTAATCCTAATTTTGCATAATGCATTAAGTTCTGTGCCATTTTCGGGCTAATATCAACGTTCTCCCATGTATACGGCAGCAGCTCATCATAGCTATGGTCATAATTATTTTTATTCTTTTTTTCACGGTATTCTTCGGCTGTTTTAAGAGCCTGGTCAATACCTATAAAGTACCCCTGGATTAAGCGGCGTTGGGCAGGAGTTGCCTGCACCTGACCGGATGTATCGCCAAATTCTTTTAACACCCTGTTTGCAAAATGCTGGCTGTTAGGAATCTGCGCAGCCATTACTTCATTGTTCTTTGCAGTTGCTATCTGATTATTTGCCATTTTTAATACCTCCTATATTTAATAAACTGTTTCAACTCTAAGCTGTTTATCAGGTTTACTAACAACCAACCTAATCACCTGATGATCAGGCATTGGAAACAAATCTGTAACGCTCTCGGCATTATCTACAAATACCGGCGCATTAAAATGATAGTGTTCGCTTAATGTACGGATAATATCTAAACCAACGTTAATGCGCATCGCATTATTTAAATCGCCATACGGCACGCCATTAACGGCAACTTCGCAGCACTCCTCAATGCCGTCATTACCAATGTTTTTCTTAAACATAACAAACCGGGCCAATTGGAAACGGCTATTAATACGCTCACTCAGCATATCCGTTTTAGCGCGGATAAAGCTGTCAACCAAAAAGATTTGGCTGTTGCATTCCTCGTAAGCAGCAGCAAGTTTTCCTTCTTCCTGTGCAAGCTCGTCTATACGCATTTTGGCTTTTTCTGAAGCCTCAACCAAAGCCAGCATTTTGTTGCCATTAGCAATTTTTGTTTCAATTGCTGCGCGCTTATCAATCAGATTTTTAATCAACTCATCATGCGCAGCCTGCGGCGCCTTTAAGCTTTCCTGTAAATCATGACGGCGTTTAAGCAGCACTTCATGTTCGGCAGGATAAGTAACATGCATACTGTCAATGTTTTTCTGGTATGCGTCCATGTTACGCTTTACTTCCTCTAGCTGGATATCAAAACCACTTGCCTGTTTTTGAAGTTCAGTCAGGGCTTCTTCAGCAGCCATTTTGATGGTATTATTTTCTAATCCAGCTTTATTAATAGATTCAAGTTCAGCTGCTTTATTGCGGTTAAAAATCTTTTCTTTCTCGTCCTGCTCCATAATAGCGGCTGTAACACGTTCTTCCGGCAGTGTCTGGTGACAGGTCGGGCATATCGTTGTAATATCCACTTTTACAAACTGGCGAGCTTTGCAATTGGAAAAATCACGTAACAGTGAACTTCTCTTATTTTCGCAGTCAACAATAACATTCTGCTTGCGAACAATTTCCGTTTGTACTTGGCGGAGCTTTTCATTAATCTCACTGCCTTTGGCCGATTCCGCCCAAAGCAGTTTAGCAATGGCATCCTGCTCTTTCCGCATTGCTCCAAGTGCTTTGTTTTCAATTTCGGAAATTTTAAGATTTACGCTGCCGAGTTCATTTTCAAGATTTCTCGCAGGATCGTTAGCACGTACTGCGGCAAGTTCCTGGCTAATATTGTCTACCTCTGCCTGCAGCTTTTCTTTTTCTTCACGAAAAGCCAATGCGCGGAACTCATCTTGCTCACCGAGCAATGTATTTTGAAGCTCGCTGATGCGGATGGGAACTGCTTCCATTTCCGCCTTAATTTCCTTAGCACGATAACGGGCTGCCTTTTTTGCATCTTCCACAGACTTATAAGCGCCAAAAAGTTCGCGCAGATTGCTAAGTTCTGCATGCGCAGCAATTACTTCTTCATCAGTTATGCCGCCGCATACTTCCATGATGATGTCGCGGCGCTCTTTCCACGGAAGCTTTGTGTTAAAATAATTGGCGTCCGTCAGCAGCTGGAAAAGCTTCTCGTCAATGAAATCAGCAACGAATTTTTTATATTCAGCAGCCTTAACCGGCACCAAGCCATCCACCCCACACTGTACGATAAAATAATCCGTAGTATTTCCAGCAAACACTTCTTCAGCTTTACCGCGCGGGCGTTTCCAGTTTTCATGGAACACTTTTTTCAATGTGAAAACACGGCCGTCAACATCAAAAGTGCCGCAGACTTCATGTTCACTACGGCTCATCTCCGTGCCATCTGCTAACCTCGGTTTAATGCCGAAATCGGATTTATTTTCGCTGTTTTTGTCAAACAACAACCAAAGCACGGCATCAAAAACCGTAGTTTTGCCGGTGGCATTATCGCCGTAAATATTTACAGACTGGCCATTTATATCCAGTTCAAAAGATTTAATTCCTTTAAAGTTTTTAATTTTCAGGTTTAGTAATCTCATAATATTTGTGCCCTTTCTTTGCAGGTTTAAAAGTAGCCCGCGCCGCTTCCATGCAGGTATGGCTGCAAAAGTATCTGATTTTGCCTTTGACACTCATTTTGTAGGCATAAGCCCTTTTAGTACAGCCGTACTGCAATGGTTTACTTTTTCCGCACATAAAACAGTCAATTGTTGTTTTTGATTTCCTCTCCAATGACTGGATAGGCGGTTGCGCACATCCGGGCAGGTAGTCTTTATAGCCGATAGCCATTTGCAAAACTCCCTTAATTGCCTTATAATATAGGCAAGTTATCATTATCAGGCGACTCATTGCGCCACCCTTACGCCTTACCGTTTTTCTGCGGCAGGGCGTTTTTCTTTGCGCTTTTTGCGGCGCTGCATTTCGCTCCAACGGTGGAACGCTACTTCTTTAAGCAGTCCCAACAGCCACTGGCGGTCAACACCGACAATATCATCGGTAGAAGCTTCGTACTTTTCGATGTACGGTTTTACGCTTTCTTTTGATATAACTTTTTCAGTGTTTGGCATTTACATCACACTCCTGATAATTTTTAAATAATTTTTAATAAATCTTTTACAGTTTCAGCAGCTTCCGCTTCCGGCGGCAGCTCCACATCAAAAGCATCTTCAACATCTAAGGTAATGTAAATCATTGTAGCCTCACGTTCTTCGCCGTTTGGGATAAGGTCCTCAAATTTAGAATCCAGCGAGATGTCAAGCATGTCGCAGTCAGCACGGTCTGCAATGATTTTCTTAAGCATTCTAAGCATTTGTACTCACCTCCTCATTTACCGGCAGCCTCAAGATTAAAATCTTTTCGCCTGGTATTAAATTTGATTTTGGCTGCAACACATCCGGATTATTTTGCTCGAGTATATAAATGTACTCACGCAGGTCCATGTCTGCCGGTGCATACATCTCTGCAATGCTCCAAAGCGTGTCGCCCTGATAAATGGTATATGTTACAAAGTTTTGCGGATTTTGACTGGCTTGATATTCCGGGTCAAGTTTACCGAATCCGGGCCAGCCAAACACCAAAAACAAAGCTGCAGCTATTATCAACAACAGCGCTATTACGCTTGTTATCATTGTCTTTCTCATGTTTCGTCACTCCCGTACCTGGCTTTAACACGCGCCAGAACTTTTAATTTTGATTTTCCCCGCCGGCGATTGATAATACGTGGATTAGGTACACAACTACGGTCATCAGCACAAACGGGCCTGTTATTAACATAGTGCCAATAATGTATTGGCTTACCGCACCGCGTGCATCTAATCCAGCCGTATTCCATCAGCCTACCTCCTGCGTTTTTTACGCTTTTTCTTCTGGGTCTTTTGCATTTCTTTTAGACATTGCAGTCCACAAAAATGTAAAGTCCTGCGGGTTACGCCATCCCAGATTTTAAGCTCAGCCGCAGGTGCAATCGGTTTATTGCATACGCAACAATTCATTGGCCGCCTCCTATGCTTGCTAAAAATATTAAAGATGGTATAATTAAGTTAGTCAGCTGACAGCTCAGTCTGTCAAAACATCCTCGAAACCGTTTGCGTGCCAGCGCAGGCGGTTTCTTTTTTTCTGCCGCTAAAGCGTCCAAAGATATTAAGTAAGGCAACTGCAGCGCCTTTCATTTCGTCAATAAGCCACATATTGCTTAACTTCCCATCCGACACAACATCTTCAACAATACCGTCCATATTGGATACCACATCATTTACTTCTTTTTGCACCTGCAGCACTCCGATTGCCAAATTGTCCTGGTCAATCATAATGCCGAACACATCACAAAATAGCGGGTTCTTTTCAAGATGCTGCACACGCAGCCACGGCGTACCGTAAAGGCGCGACATTTTAAGAACAGTAATGTCTTGTACTGGTGCTATGCCAAGTTCGTAATTTTTCAACGTGCTTTCGGCTATCGCAAGTTCCTGCGCTGCATCAATTCGTTTAATGCCGCTGTACTTTCTCGCCAAAAGATAGATATTAGCTACAATATCTGCCATACAATCACTTCCTTTGTGCTATCCTTTAATCAAGGTAGCTTTTTCTTTTTTTGCGGCTTTATTCCGCTGGAAGATTATGCGCCCCATTTTTTTAGTACATTTTGGGTCACCGCAGAGGCGGACGTTCCGCTGTTTAACATCGTCCCAGATGAAATAGCGGAGTTCAGCGTCCTCGATGAATTTCCCGCATCCTGGGCATATTTGTCTGCTAGACATTTAAACTCACCTCCCATCAGTCTGGCTGCTAAGAATAAAAGCTTAACTCCTTCTTCAATTGGTATTTTACTTTTGGAAGTAAAGCATTCTGCTACAGCAATTGTGCTGCGCGATACATGGTAAATATCCAACTAGTGCACCTCCTTCTGTATGTTTTATAAAAATACTGAACATAAGGTAATTATCGAAATTACTAACGCAAACAACGATACAACTAAAGGAATCCAATCTTCTAATTCAAGTCCCAACAAAAACTGATTTGAAAACATTGGGATACAGCTAAACACATAATATTTCCAAGTTTTTGGAATATCATGCCTGCTTTTGATGTACTCTCGGTGCTCTTTCCATTCAAAAACTAAATTTCTAATTAGTTTCATAGCATTATTCATTTTTGCCAGTCTTTCCGGTTACACTTAACCGATAAATTTTATTAACCAAGCAACTACAAAGCATTGGAACGTCAGAAGCTAAAACTTTTTCCTGCGCAAGTATTTCGCAGATTTTATCGGCAATTTTTTCTAATTTGCGTGTCTTCTTTTCTTCTGGCGAAGCTTCCATCCACGGCGCATTATTAGCTTTACGTTCATTTACGTAATCTGTACTACACCGCCAAAAAGCTGTTGGACTAAAAACGACTGTGCTACGTTCTGCTTCTTCCTTTGCTTTTTTAAAAACCTCATCAACAAACATCAGCGTTATTCCATGTTTATTTAATGCGTCCAAAATTTCAGGTACTGGAGCATGTGTATCTACTGAAGGTAATGCAGCACTCCCTATCTTAGTAAACTTCATCTTATGTTCGTCCATTGCGGCGCTCCTTCCATTCAAAAATTAAATTGCAAAATATGCGGTTTAAATTTTGCATTTATACTCCTCTACTTTAGTTCGCTAACTGTGAACCTAACAGGTAAAAAAAGAGAAGCTATTGGCTCATTTAAAATTTTTGAAATTTTTTCAGCCACATCAGCAGGAATTGTTTTATTTCCTGTTTCATACTCACAATAAGTGCTACGTGGCAATTCAAGCATCTCTGCCATTTCTTTTTGCGATAAGCCTTTAGCTTTTCTTACCTCTGCTAACATAGCTATTCCTCCTTTCCGTTGTTCGCAATTAGCGAACCTTTTACTATATTGTAATTCGCTAAACGCAAACTGTCAAGTTTTAATTTTGCTATATGTGAACTTTCCTTTATTATTGCGAACTTCAATGTTATAATAATTCGCGAAAAGCGAATTAAATGGCGGTGTTTATTATGCAACGAACATTAGGACAAACTATTACCTTTTATCGAGAACGACTTGGTCTTTCTCAAAAGGAACTGGCACAAAAATTAAATATTGGTAAAAGCACTATGTCTCAATACGAATCTGATGAAAGACGACCAAGTGATGAAATTAAACTTCAACTTTGTGACATCTTTTCTATATCACTTGACGAACTGCTTGGTCGTAAATTTCCTGTTCAACATACAATAAACGATAATAAAAAAATCCCCAAAGATTTGAAAAAAATCCTTGAGGATGAAGCTATAACGCTTAATGGCCGTATGCTCTCTGAAGAAGATAAAGAAAAAATGTTTAAAATTATTGAAGCTGCTTTTTGGGAAGCTAAGGAAATGAACAAACGGAAATAATATCATGGCTTACAATATACCTTTGCGCATCAAAAATTTAATAAAACGTACTGGCAGTAAAAACCCGTTTGAAATAGCTAAATTTCTAAATATAAATATTAGGTTTGTTGATACGCCAACCCATGTAAACGGTTTTTGGAAACGTATTTTGCGCCGCAAATTTATATTTGTAAATGAAAATCTTAACGAATGGCAGCAAAAGGCAGTCATAGCTCATGAAATTGGTCATATTTTACTACATCCCAAATATCGCCATTTTTGCCTTGATAGTCGAACATATTTTTGCAGCCAGCGTCATGAGGATGAAGCCGACAACTTCTCATCAGAACTTTTAAAACATGCCTGTCCTGACATCGAAACTAAATTTGTTAATTTATTTTTAAAAAAGGGCTGGAATTAAGGAAAATAATATGAACGAATTTACTCTTTTAAAAAATTTTGAATTTGATACTTTATCTTTGCCTGACCTGTTACGAAACCGTTTTGCAAGACTTAATTTTGATATTAGTTATGCTAAGTCAAGTGAAAATAATAAATATTGTGCATTTGGGAATTCAGAACATCTTTTGTTTCTTGACTGGGAAAAAGGGATAAAATTAACGCAATACAAAGGCACTGATATAGCAAATTGTTGGATAACTAATACAGGCATTTTATTAGTTGAAGATTGGTCGGATTCATCTCTAAATGGGAAAATAACTATTTTTAATGGCCAAGAAAAACTTTTCACAAGAAGTTTTAAAGCTAACATTTTAAATACTGGTCTATCGCCTGACGGTAAATATGCGGCGGTGCAACTTCTTCGAAGCAATAATGCGCACTCAAATCAACTGTATGTGTATGATATTCCTAACAAAAAACGTTATACAATACATAAAGGTTATATTGATTCCGACACCTATGCATTTTCGGAAAACAAAATAATGCTTGATTTAAAAAAATTTAAAGCGATTTATGACATTTCAACCGGTAATTTTGTTGGAAAGATTAATAATTAAATTATCAACAGTTAAAGCTGAAAGGATAACTTATGAATATTATTAAGATAATTACTAGTTTTATAACCAAAAAAGACTCCAACAAATCTAACACAAATAATAAAAATCAAGAAAATAGTAATAATAAAATATCAAACAGTTCTACAAATTTACCAACAAAAAACGATTTGCCTATATCATCTACATCTATAACACCTTTCAGCAATAATAATTTAAATTCTTTAATTGCTAATATACCAAATGAAATTTTAAATCTTTTATGGTTTTCCGATGGCCCTTTAAAAAATTATGACCCAACTATTTTGGAGCAATCAGAATCTGATATATATGGTATTAAAATAAAAATAACATTAACCGGACCGAAAGAACCCAGTTCTATTTCTAATTTAAACGAAATTGGTTTACCTTTAAAAACTCCACCCAAACTTGATTATTTCCCAAGTTATGAAGGAATGACGCCTGATGAAAGAGCAACCTATTTATCTTGGCTCTCGAATATAGAGCAACCGATAGATATAGGCTATGTATTCGTTTTTTATTATGGATTAGAACGTTTTCTATACTTTGATGAATTTAAATATGAATTAGCTTTTAATACCATACTAAAACTCAGAAGCTTTCATCATAACCATTCTTTTTACGGATATTCTACAGATGCTTTGTATGCCGCAGCAATAATACATCACCGTACTGACTTAGTTCAAACCTTACTAAATTTAAATAAAGATAGTATTTCAATTATACATTTAGATTGTATGGCTAATATTTGCGAACCGTTATCCATAAACCAAATAATTAATCTTACTAATGATGTTGGTTTTACAAATAAAAGATATATAAAATTGCACCCAAAGTTATTTATAGATACTTTAAAGGAAAATTTGTTTGAGAAATATGCAATGATTGGATTTCCTTTGTCAAAAGAATTTTTATATAATTGCTCAACAACACAACTTCCGATTACAGCTAATATTTCAATCGAACCGCGATGGTTTGATATTCCTAATGTTTTAACAAATAAAACTTTGCAATCAGATTTATTAAATATTCTTCTTAAAACACATAATGACGTTAAACAAAAACTAAAAGAGCAACGTAAAAACAAATAAAAAAAGCCCGGCTTGCCGGGCAAATCTGATTGGAGCAATATTTATGAATGAAAACCAAAATTTAAAACCTTCAAATTCGTCTACTAAAATATTTATATTTAGTATTTTAACTGCTATATTCCCTTTATTCGTTATTCCTTTACTTTACTTTTATAATAAAAATTTAAAACAACAAAAAGAAGTCGAAAACCAATTAGATAAATTTAAAGAATCCTTTGATAATTCTACTGAACTATCAAATAACATTATCGCTACAGCACATCAAACATCAAATGAAATAATTAACTCGGCAAACACAAAAGCTTCTGAAATAATAAATTCCGCTAATAGTGAAGCATCTAATATAACTACGAATGCTAATCAAATAGCTGAAAATATAATAAATCAGGCCAGTGCTGCATTTGCTTCTAAAATGAAAAGAATTAATCAACATGAAGTTGAAGTAATGCAGGAAACGCAAAAACTTGAAGATGATGCTAAACGCCAATATCATGAAAAACTTGATAACCTTATTGAACAAGAAGAAAATTTAAGAAATGAACTAGCTGACATCAATTTAGAAATTTTACGCAGAACTTTTATTAAAAATAATTTGGAAGATGCGCAAGAAGAATATGATGAAGCTAACGAAAAATTAGAAAAAATCAATAATCAAATTGCCAATTCTAAAAAGAAAATTAAACAGGCTCGTCTTTTAGCTAAAAATGCCTATGAAGTTGTTGATAAATATTTTAGAAATTCCTTGCCGGAAGAAAATGTTAAATCAATATCAAATTTAGTTGATGAATTAGAGTCAATTTATCCTGATGTTAGTTTGCATTTTAACGCACTAGATTATCAGGACCTCCGCAAAGAATTTAAAGAAAATGAAAAAACAATAAACGAAATTTGCCAACGTTATTTTCAACGTAATACCCTTACCATATATAAAGCAATTTATAAATTAATGGCTTTGGCCTTAAATGCAGAATTGCAAAACATTGTTTATAATTTGAAATATGAAAATTTCAATTCAAGTTGCGAGCATGTTGAAAAAATAATTAATAAATATATCTCTATCGCAACAGAAAGCAATAAAGTAATTGAACCTTCCCTACTTGCCTTTATTACCGAAATTAAGGGGCCTTTTTTAAGAGCAGTTGAAATAGAATATCAATATTATGTAAAACGTGAAAAAGCACGTGAAGAACAAGCTGCTATTAGAGAACAAATGCGTCAAGAAGCAGCTGAGCGAAAACAATTAGAAGAAGAAAGAAAGCAAGTCGAAAAAGAAGAACAAAAATTCCATCTAGAAATAAAAAATATTTCTGAGCAAATATCTACAAGCGAAGATGATGCCCAAACTAAACTATTAAAAGAACGTTTGGCAGAACTCGAATCACAACTCGCTGCTGTCAGTGTAAAAAAAGAAGAAATTATAAATCTTCAAAACGGTAAAGCTGGTTATGTTTATATTATTAGCAATCTTGGTTCTTTTGGCGATAAAATGTTCAAAATAGGTATGACCAGAAGAATAGACCCGCAAGACCGTGTTGACGAACTTGGAAGCGCTAGTGTTCCATTTAAATTTGATGTACATAGCTTTATTTTCTCTGAAGATGCTGTATCTCTTGAATCAGAGTTGCACAAACGTCTAAATGACCGCCGTGTAAATAAAATTAATATGCGCAAAGAATTCTTTAATTGCAGTATTGAAGAATTAGAAAAACTGGTTTTAGAAATTGAACCTACTGCCCCATTTACAACAACTATGTTGGCTGAACAATATCGTCAAACTTTAGAGTTAGAAGCTGAAAATGAATCCAAATAATAATTTAAAATTTCTATACGCTTGATCTTAATTTTGTTCTTTGAAAATTTTACATTGCGCAACAAGGTTCCTTATAATATAATAACTTCAAAGGACGGTGATATTGATATGTTTACAACTTTAAAAGAACAAGTTATAGATTTAAATAAAGATACTGTTCAAAATATCAATAGAATCCGTTCGGAACAAGAAGTTAATTCTAAAAAATTTAATAAGGAGTGGAATAAATGGAACACGAAAACAAAAATCAAACGGAAACCGCTCTAATTGATATTTTTTATAAAGATACTGAACGGTTAAATTCAATAATATCGCAAATAAACAAAGGAACCTTGCAGAGCCTCACTACCAAAAGTGAAGATTTGCAAGGTTCTACTTTTTATTCCGGTGGAAAAGTTGGTATTCCAGGTTCTGGTTTAGAATGTAATCAGCAAAGCAAAGAAGAAAACAAAAAGATTATAGAAGAAAATCGTTTAATTCAAGATTTTTCTGTAATCGATTTATTACAAACTTTGGATTTAGAAGTTATAGATTCTGTTACTAATGATATGCTTGCAGATTTAGTAATTCTTGAAGGCTCATTGAAACTGCAAAATTATAAGGCTATCTCTAATGCGATACCTTTACTTATGCCCTTTTATGATATGTTTGGTAAAAAAGATAATGACCTAAAGATCAAAGAAGCAAATATAGAACTTACATCTTTAAAAAAGATTAATCCTAGGACACCTGAAATAAGAGAGAAAATAAAACTATTAGAAAATAACATTAAGTCATTAAATCATAATAGTGATAATCTAAAAAATTTGTTTTCCTTTATGCCTAACATTTTACCATTCTTACCTAAAGGGCTAGGTTTCGAAATAACTTTAAAAAACGAAATGACTTTTAATGGTGTTTTAAAAGATAAATACTTAATAGACAGCGAAGAAATAGTCCTTACTACTTATAACACTAAATTGCCTGGCAAATGGAAAATTTTAGGTGTTATCGATTCTATTGACGATTCAAATGAAGAACAGGATCCAAGTAATCCTATCACTGCTATTAATAGTATTACTACATTTTTCAAGTTAATGCTATCCCCTAGTCCTATAAAAGGTGTAATTAAGCCTATACTAATATTTAGAGATTTAAATATCAAATAAAATACTTATTATTTTACGAGGTTAATATGGCTACTGAACAAATTACACAAACCCAAGTAGATTTAATTATAGTTACTGCAATAATTACAACAGGCATAGGTTTATGTGCAAATATACTATTTGAATGGTACAAAAGGCAGAATTTGAAAACAATTACAAGAAAGCATATCGCGACTTCACTGATTGCCGACCTTGAAGCTAAAAATGATTTAATAAATTCTAGATTATATGATTTTAAAAATTTCGAAACAAATGATTTAGAAAATTATTCTTTCGTTTACTTCCCCATCAGAAGCAATTATTTCAGCGTATTCGAAAGTATAACTGATAAATTAGGTTATATTGACGATGATATTTTAAAGAAAAATATTATAACAACCTATACTGAAATTAAAGGCTTATTCGATAGTGTACAAGCACTAGAAGATATTTCCAATCAAGCACACCAACTTCTGAAAACTCCAGATAATGAAAAATATTTGCTATTGCTCGCAACTAATCATCGTTTTTATGCCAATAAAATTTTAACTAAAATGTTGCCGAATGTTATAGGTAAAATGAATGCTTTAGAAAACGATTTGAAAAAATATCTAAAAAATCTATAATTTACAAATAAAAATGGAGGTTTCTCGATGGAACATGAAATTTTTCCTAATAACTTTACAGAAGGATTTTATGCAAAATTAAAATATAATAATTCTTATCCGGATTTATTTAATTGGTTCAATGCTTTATCAAAAGCGAATAACCCTAATTTTAAAATTTTAATAAATAACAATGATGTGTATATACAAAATAAAGAATTAAAAGAATACACTTGTCATAAAATATGTACATCAGACTTTGATGAAATAGCAAAATCTATAAAAGAAACTATAAATGGTA